>Ga0115550_1000010_pt1 | contig 268773 bp, 228 predicted proteins | sample COGITO_mtgs_1005_FD_87177 | JGI IMG/M metagenome (GOLD analysis project Ga0115550, IMG submission 87177) | Pelagic marine microbial communities from North Sea - COGITO_mtgs_100511 | ecosystem: Environmental > Aquatic > Marine > Epipelagic | place: Germany:Helgoland, sampling site Kabeltonne...
AATGCAGTGACCGCCACCCATGTAATGACCAACAAGCTTACCGTGCGGCATTCCAGCTCTGCTTTTCACAATCAACAGAACTTCAGTGCCGTTTTTCGGTGCCGTATCCATCATTTCCCATGGCGACTCTGCGGGTAGTTCTCTGGATTCTTCGCCAATTAGCGTGTTGTCAGCGCTAAACAGTACAACCTGTTGGGCTTTATTCGGATCATATACATGACCTTTTGGAGCGAGCTTCTTCCAGAGCGCCTCGGTTGCAGCTGGCTTTGTTGATGCGATTGCGACGTCACCAAACCTCACGGAACCAAAAACAGTAACGGTCATTGGGATGCAGCGGGACTTTTTAGGCACCTTGCCATATGTCATGGGAAAAGCTGGTTTATCTTTCATACTGCCGCCTCACCATTCCATTCCGGCGGAAGGTATTCAGCCCACCCCAGCAGCTTGAGCTGCTCATTAAATTGTATGGGCTCGTAATAGCCACTGAAATCAGGGTGGTCATATTGGTTATGCCAGCCGATTGCGCTGATTGGATCTCCATCGGTGTTGACGTGGCAGTCGTCATCTAACGGTTCTCCGTCATCATCAAGTTCCAATGGCTTGTTGATGTAGTTGGCCAGGTAAACTAATGTTCTTGGTTGTTCGCCTGCGCTCCACTGGCTTTGCACTGCAATCCAGAACAGATGGTTTTCGCCCTTTGGAACTTCAGGTGTTTTTGATGGCAGTTGCCAGATCACTTGTGGTGTAAGTTGTTTCATGCTGGCACCTCGCGCAGAAGAACTTCACGATTGCCGTTGTGGCCCATCTCAGACACAACACCATTACGCGCCATGCCTTCAACAATGTAGGCTGAGCGGTTGTAGCCAATTCTGAATTTTCGCTGGATGGCAGAAACTGAAACCTTCTTCGACTCAACGACAAAAGCAACAGCCTCTGTGTAAAGCGGGTCTTCATTCTCTGCATTCCATATCGGATTCTTTTGAACGCCTTTAGCTGTTGGCTCGCCAACATTCCCATCAACAGCAGCAATCAAAGCCCGGAACTGCTGCGCCATCAGCAGCAAATCGGCATCGACACGCAGCACCAGGTCATCCCAACCAAGCTCGTCGCTGGTGTTGGTTGTCAGTTCGTTCCACTGAATGCGGCGGATAGAGCCGTCATCGGCAATTGTGAAGCTCAGCGCGTTTGGTAGTGACATTTCCAGCTTGGTGACCAGTTTGTCGTCCAGGTGGCTTTGCACTTCAGTAGATGAAAGCAGGTGATTGCTGAACTTGGCCTTGGCACCTTCTTCATCTGGAGCTTTTAGTTCGACTGAATTACCCAATTCAAAACCGGTTGGCAGATTTTTACCGGCCAGCCAGTCCTGCATGTTCAGGTTTAGCTTGTTGTTATCTGTCCACGGCAGTGCTGGCAGTGAACCCAGAGACTTGCGCAGCAATGCAAGCAGGTCTTCGGCGCGCCCGGCGCTTGTGGTATTCACAATCAGATAGCCGGTTTTGCTGTCATAGATAACAGTAACAACTGACGAACGGGGCATAGCGCGGGGCAGCAGCGCCTGAATTAACTCTTCACGTAGCGCCTGCTTTTCTTTGCGGCCGAGCGGGCGACCTTTATCCAGTTCCAGCGCTGCAATTTTTGGCTGCAGTTCTTCATTGATAACCGCGGCAGGTAACATCTTCTCTTGGCGTTTGACAGCAACAACAAACAGGCCGTCTTGGCCTTCATGTACTAGCTGCTTGATTGTCGGATGAACAGGGTAGGTGAAGCCCATTTTTACAGCTTCTTGCCCCATGCAGGGCGTGAACTGATGCTCTGCTAAAAATGCGTCATGGCCGGTTAAATTCAACTGATCAGTGACTTTGTAAATTCGTGCGTTTTTGAACCACATTATTGTGCTACCCCAGTGAGTGAGTAATCTTTACCCTGGATAAAAAGAACATACCGGCCAACCACTTTAACGCGACCCCGTTTGTCTTTGGTTTGTTCTGGTGCTTTGATGAACAGCTGCAAGTTTGCAAAAGGTTGTTTTTTTGCAATTTCGCAAAAGTGTTCGGCGGCAGCTGGAACGTTGTATTCAGGGCTGATCCGCACAGGTTTGGATTGGCCAATGACACGCTCCAGTTCAGCATTCACTGCATCAGCAAATGCCTCTGGCGTTAACTCTGAATACTTTTTCTTGGCTTTGATGGCGGCCGTTTGTTTTTTAGCCTCGGCGGACTTGACCGCCTTTTCTGCTTTAGCCCGGGCTTTCGCCAGGTGCACACCAAACACTGCAAACATGGTTAACCTCCAGATTTCTGACGCCGCTCAAGTAGTTTTTTCACTTGAGCAATAATTTTCTGACACTCCGGATCATCTGCATTGACCCGGATTTCGCCGTAATTGGTCTGGATCACAAACCCTCTAGCCATATCGGGTATTGATTTGCTCAGCTGGTAATCCGCTTCGTTCATTGCAAACTCCTATGCCGCTTGGCTGACATCAACCGCCACTTGCTGAACCCGTTGCAGGTCATCAGCAATAGCGTCCAGCACGTCGGCAATGGTTGGGTGGAGTAGGTCAGCTAATCGCCGCAGTACCTGCAATTTGGTATCGATGTCCGGTAATGGTTTGAATGGCTGAACTTCCAGCAGCTTTTCCAACTTCAGCAAGCTACTTTCAATTTCCAATGGCAGCGCCGGTTTTGATGGCTGCAACTGCGTCACAATTGCATTGGTTTCTGTTTCGGCTCGGACAACAACAGGAGCCGCCTCCAGTTCTTCAGCAGGATCTAATACCAGTGGTTTTTCAATGTTTTCTGATAGGTTTTGCGCCGGCGCAGCAGCCAGCATTTGGTACAGGTCGTCACCTGGCTTTAATGCCTTGTCGGTATCCACATCTATAAGTTCTACTGTAATTTTTGGACGGCTACTTTGTTGCGCTTTAATCTTGGGGCTTTTTTCCAGCTTGGCTCGCAGATACTCTTTTCCTGCAGTAATGGAGGTAAATTGCCCGTTGTCGTACTTTTTGGCGTAACCAAGCTCAACGAGTTGATTCAGCAAGTTTGCTGCAAGGGCTCGGTCAATTTTCAAGTATTGGCTAGTAGCCATCACAGTCATAGCTTTGAAGTCTATGGCGATCAGCGCTGAGCGTTGTGTCGGATTTAATTCGGCCTGACTCATGCTGATTCTCCTAACAAGTGCTGATTGACAAAACCGGCACCTTTTTCAGATAGGCTGTACCGGCCTTCGTGTTCGCGAAGCCAGCCAAAGGCTTTTAAGTCACTCAGGATGTGCATGCATTGGGATCTACTATCAAAAACGCCGGAAAGCATGGCGCCATTGATACCAACTGCTTTATCAACTTCTGCCTCACCTTTGCGATAAACGACATAAAGAGCAGCGCGCTGTTGTTTGCTTAACTGATTGGTTGCTCCAGGTAACACCGGTGCGGCAATAAATTCGCCGTTCTGGATGCAGACACGAGCCAGCAGCCCGGTCGTATTTGTGATGGCTTCTTTGATTTGGACTGCTGTTTGGAGTGTCATAGCGGCTCTCTTCGTTATTGAGTAAAGTCTATCTGGTAGCGAAAGCTTTCAAATAGTGAAGTTGACTTCATTTTATGTTTTAAACTTCATTAAAAGCAAGTGGCTTTATCAAAATAAAGTAAAATATTTTAAATGACAGTTGTCTGTGGTGGTGTAAACTTATACGGAAATCCGGCTTTCAGTTGCGTTAGCCAATGACATCGCGAACATAGCGGATATCAACGATTGATAATGCTTTTTTGTTTATTTTGTGTTACAAAATAAAAGTTCTTATTTTTGAAGGGGTTGTGATGAATTCTATAGGCGGGCAATACACACAAATGACAGTACAAGAGAGCGGATCTAGCATTGCTCCTTCAGTAGCAGTGTCTGGTGCTGTTAAAGGAATTGAACCTTTAGTTACTTTAGATTCTGTTGTTGTAAACATATCGCCAGAAGCTTTAAAGCTGCAAAGCTTTGAGCAAGATTACGAATCTCCACAAAATGGAGCTGGAACTTTGCCTCCAACTGAGGAAACTCAACCCGATCAAGGTGATGCCGCTCCTGGTCTTATTGTTCCGTTTAATGGTGGTGGCACATTGCCGCCAGACCCACCAAAAAGTAAGCCTTAATTATGTGGAGTCCTGGCATTTTATTTAGCTGGCTAGTTCTGGTATTGGTAGGGGGGCAACTAGCGCTTCTATTCAGAGTTGGGGAAGGACATTCTGAGAAAGCCGCAATTTCAGTTTGGCTCGTTATGAACATTCTGATGTTGATATTGACGCCATTCATTTACGAAATTTGCGCTGCGTATATAAACTACAGTTACATTATTTGGTATTCCTTTTGGGCTTCACTAAATGTTTTATCAATTTTTAGCATTTACCTCATACACATAAGGTTTAAATTGCCAACCTCCAAACTGGCCGCATACATATCGTTCTCTTTTTTAGCGCTAACTGTAATTCAGGCATGTGGTTTTCTGGACCGAGCTATTTTCGAGACAAAAGTCCTAGATGATGTATATAGGTTTTTAATACTTTCTATTAATTTTGCTGTTGTTCCGACAATTTTCATGCAGCTATATCGCAAAGGTTTGTTGCCGGTTAAAGGAATTTTTAAATGACAGAAACCATTGGTCTTGCTGTGATTATCGGCTTAGTTGTGGCTGCGACTTGGATTTACTCCAAACTATTAAGTCGTCAGGGAATCATTTTTCATGAGAATTCGGCGCAAGAAAGCTTTTCAGCAAGGTCACACCACTTAATTGCTGAAGGCGTAAGAATTGATCAGATGCCTTATTCATGGGAGAAGCATGAAGCGCACATTCGATGGGTTGAAAAGCTCTATGAGTATCTTGATGACTATGAAGTTGAGGTTGCTCAAAGCTTATCTAAAAACTCAGGTTCGAATGTCGTCGCTTACGCTGGAATTCGCATTTGCCCTACGCCTAAACAGGACAGCCAAATTTAACTGGTAACTTATGTATTTTTCTTTGGTTTCGTTGGAAATCACATGGGTTATTTGCCTATAATCCATACAAGATTTGTACTTTGGCACCGCTCATCAGGCAATTGAAAAAACTGACATGCAAAATTCATTAAGGCAGATATGAAAAGGATTTTGATTTTATTTTTCGTGTTTTTGATTTCTGCTCATTCGATTGGTCAGGTTTACAAATGCGAAAACAATGGGGTAACAACCTACAGCCAAACCCAGTGCGGTGAAGATGCAGTTGTTGTAGAAATTAAAACAAATGGACCGGGTAGCAATGATGGCTTTTCAGAAGATCAGCTCGTTACCGCTTGTGTTGAAATGCACAAGCGCCGACAAGTCTGGAAGGATATCGAGTCCGTAAGAGCAGAAGGTTTTACTAAAAGCTGGGTGAGTGATGATAGTGGCCCACGACATATACTTACCGTGAACATAAATGCGAAAAATAGCTATGGGGGTTACGCATCTCCTGAGCCACATATTTGCTTCTTAAACCACAGTGGTAATGGATTTAGTAAAGTTCAGAAGTTCGTTTATATGGACAATAAAAACTGAAAATCACGCACTAGTAGCGTTTTTAACAATAGGTTCTTGTTTGTCTAAGTTGAGCTTTTTCATGTAGCAGAACTTAGCTACATTTTTTACATTATTGTACTGATCTTCTGTTAAAGGAATAATCTTCATAGTCGTAATCGCAAACAAGAGCTCGTCAACGAAGTCCTTCATAAATGATTCTGTAATCTGATTGCTAGAAGCAGGATTACCACCACGAAAATAGCCTTCCTTGAGCAGCATCCAATGCTCTAACGTTTCCTGTCCAGGGATTGTCCTCAAAACTTCAACGACTCTGTCTAGAGTTTCCAAAGATGGATTTTTAGGAGCTTCTGATTTTAGGCTTCCGAGCTTTGCAATCATCGGATAGTTGATGTTAATACCACGCTCAGCAGCCCTACCATGAACTGATTTTAACTGCTCGCCGGATAAGCTTAATAGGTCCGTAATATTTTGCGCGATTACTTGGCCAGTTCTCATTCTTATAAGCTCTCTGTTATCAGAATTTCATTATAAGAAAGCAGTAGTAATGTAACAACCTAAATTAAGCAAACTCGCAGTATAAAAATAAAATTTCACATTTCCGCATGAATAAAACTTCATTAAACGCATGCTGACTTGCATTTAAAGAAGTTACGCATTATCTTATCGATACAGATTAATGTCTTCTAAAAGTGCATCAATGGATAAAGCTACCCAAAAACCATCAGTTCAGATCCAGTCTGGTCTTAGTGAAATGCTCCTAGTTAGTGGAGAGCTAAAGCGTTTTGCTGATCATAACGATTTCGATTTCAACTCTCTTTACAAAATTGCCAAAAACCAGATTCGTCAACCTGGTGTCGATTATGGGAATTTGATTCTCAACGCCATAAACAATTGGCCTAAACAAAAAAACAACAATTAATTTCCTAAGAGAAAGCTTTTATGACCGACCTCATCGACCAAGCACAGCGCGAGTCAGATTTGCACTTAAGCGCCGCCTTAGCCAGGCGAGAACCGACAACACCATGCATCGGCCGGTGCACTTGGTGCAGTCAGCCTGTGGCTGGAAACGTTCAGTTCTGTGACAAAGACTGTAGTGATGATTGGCACCAACATCGAAGGATGAACGGCGGATGGTAATTAGCGCCTCGCCAGTTGCAACTGCAGCTCGGATATTAGTGAGAGCGACAGTGTTTGCAATAACCATAGCTGTTCGCCGGCCAAGGGTAGCGCTGAAACATGCGAATGCAAAACGTTGTAGAGCGCGACTTCTGGCGCCAGCAGCTGTGGGTGAATTTCATCTAGGTGCCGAAGCATATCCGTGTGACTGGCCTTCGGCCAATCAAGCAGCAGAACTTCAATTGAATTTAGTGACAGGAGCGGATCCGGCATTTCATCAAGCTTTAAATGTGAATTAAATATTAATAGCTGATTAATTGTAAAGCGCAAATTTTAGATCCCATCGTGATGGACCCTTAACTCAAATTAGCGTTTTACGGGTTTAACGTGGCGTTGATGTCGCGGGTCCATCGCAATGGAATTTGATTTGTTTCTTTTCAACAAAACGAGGCTTCAATGAGCAATGCACAAATTTCCGGATCAGAGCCATCTGCAGAGCTTAGCTTTCATTTGGCAACTGCAGAAAACGAGCTGAGCGCCGGGCTCAGAACACTTGAAGATGACTCCAGCCTATTCGAGGCAATCACCGGTGTTATTGGTGCAATCAAAGTTATTCGGGAGGCTTTGTGATCGACCTGAATATGAGGGTATCAACTGCTTTGGCCGGACTACATCTAATCAATTGGTTTGATGCTGACAGATGGAACATTCGACAAGGACTGAACCGGAAAATCGATGGCTTTGAACTGCGCTACGCGACCATGTTGGAATTCTGATTTAAAAAAAGCCCTGCTGTAACAGGGCTCTAACACTAAAAAGCTTAATAGGAGCTTATTAATGTCGACAGCAAATGTAATTGATCTTGAAGCCAGGCGCAAGGAGGGTGTTGTGATTGCTGATACTGACAATGGCTACACCCGAATAGCCAACGATATCATGGACAGGCTTTACCTGCTGGATATCAGTGGCAGTGCGTTCAGAGTGCTTATTGCCGTGATCCGGCAAACCTATGGTTTTCAGAAAACTACCGACCGCTTTACCAACTCATTTCTGCAAAATTTGACCGGCCTTGGCGCAACCAGCGTTAAAGAGGCGCTTAATTTGCTTGAAGATCGAAACGTGCTGAACATTGAAAAAGCTGGCATGTTTAAGCTGATTTCAGTGAACAAATCAATGTCAGACTGGCAGTTAAATTGCGGTAAGTCGCAGAACAACAGCCGTATTAAAAAAGAGCAGTTGGCCGCGAATCCGACCACTAAAGAAAGCCGCGAATCCGGCCACAATAAGCCGCGAATCCGTCATGAAGTGGCCGCGAATCCGGCTGAAGTTAGCCGCGAATCCGGCCACACAAAAGAAGATACTCTACAAAAGAAATCTCTTAAAGAAAGCCAAGATGTTTTGACCGTATTCGAACACTGGAAATCGGTCATGAAAAAATCCAGAGCTCAGCTGACGCCAGAGCGGCGAACGAAAATCAAAGCCAGGTTGGAACAATACCCCGTCGACTTGCTGATTGACGCAATCGATGGGTGTGCCCGAAGTGACTTCCACATGGGGCGAGAGCCCGGTAAACCGACTGAACACAATGACATTGAATTGATTTGCCGTAATGGATCCAACGTGGAACGGTTTGCTGCGATGAAAATCGCAATTGCTGAAGTTACAACTGACTGGACACAAAACTTTGTCGGTACCGGAGGTCTGGTATGACGGTATCAACCCCGCAGCAGCACTTGGCCGGCGGTATGGCGCAACTTCAGCGCCGGGCTGCACGGCAAAGCGCACCAGGTCCAGTCGAGGTCAGTACTGCCGACCGCGCACTCATCGACGATTTGTTTGAAAAACTGGCGATGCTTTTCCCTATCGGCGCGCCGGTTGCTTCAGCAGCAGGGCCATACAAAATCGAGTGGTTGAAAACCATGGCGGTACAGGGCGTTGTGAGCCAAGACCAAGTGCAATACGGGTTGATGCGGGCTCGGCGTGAGCAGGGCGATCGGCAATTCTGGCCATCACCTTTGCAGTTTTGTCGTTGGTGCAACCCTCAGCCGGAAGATTTGAACGTTCCAGCCGTGCAAAATGCCTATCGTGAAGCGATTCAGTACTATCGGCGTGGAAGTCGGCATAGCTGGAGCCATCCAATTGTTTTGGTAACCATTCAGGCGGTCGGGATCTGGCAGTTTAAAAACTTATCCGACAAAGAACTTTTTAGTCAGTTTTCTTACAACTACGAAATATTCCTGCGTCGTGTAATGGCTGGCCAGCCGATCGATATCGTTGTGCCAAAAGCGCTGCCCGATGTCGGTAATTCATGCCGCCTGGCTGATCCGAACTGTGAAGGCCGGCAGAAAATTTTAGATTTACGTAAAAAAATGAGGATCCGGACATGAGTAAAACCTATTACGGCAAGTTCAATCAGTCGCAGGTTCGCCGCTGGTTGGACAGCAGTGCATGCCGTGATTTTCGCGATGCCCGATACCCAAACGTAAGGCTTCGGGCAAACCAGGCCAGAACCAAAGCCAGCGTGTTTTTGGTGATTAACCGCAAGGGTAAAACGCTCTGGCAAAAGCGTGGGCAATGGCCGATGGTGTGCATCGATACTCTGCTGAGTGATTTGCCTGCAGTAATGGCGAGGTTAGCCGATCAGGAAAAGCCTGCCAGTCAGCAGTTCGTGACTGTTGGCCAGCTTCTGAACTGGTACATCGACCACATAAAATCGAACCAAACCATCAGCCTGTCGTGGCGTAACAACAGCCGGTCTATTGTTAAAACGCAGCTCAAATATCTATCTCTGATAGTCATTTCTGAAATTCAGTACATCGATGTTGATGAAAAACTGATTAAACCAATGCTGGCTGCTGGATTGGCGCCGAATTACATCAAACTGGCTGTGCAGGTGCTCAAAAGGGCATTTGGTGCCGCGGCCTCACTCCGGATCATTGCCAGCAACCCGCTGGCTGGTTATCAGGTGCAGATGTCGATTCGCTTGCCATCCGTTGCAGACGCCCAGTTGCGGGAAACAGATTTGTCAGAATTGTTTGAGCAAATAGCCAAGCAGCCGCACCAGGTGAGGGTGTTCTTTTTGCTGATGCTGATGTTTGGCACCCGCATCAATGAAACTAGGCTGGCAAGATGGGATCACTTCGCGGGTGATTGGTGGGCCATTCCAGCCGAAAACACCAAAAGTGGCGCAGCTCACCGGTTGCCTCTGACCAATACCGCAAAAGGTTTGTTACGGGCATACCAGCAATGGCAGCTGAAAACCAAGGGCAAACGGGCGATGTTGTTCCTGGGAGAAAGCGGGGTGATCAGTATCCGGACAGCCCAGTATTGGTCTGAGCGGATCCGGTTTAAAGAGTTCACCAGCCACAGTTTGCGGAAACTCTGCCGGACCATCATTGCCGACCTTGGCACTGACACAATGGTTGGTGAGCGGATCCTGAATCATGCGTTGCCAATATTGCTGCGTACTTACGTTCACAGCCAGCTAAACACCGGCATGGCCAATGCGTTGGAGGAATATCACCAAGCCCTCATCGCTAAAGGTTTTGCCAATTGCGTGGCCGAGATAGCGCCGAGATCGTCATTAGATCCGCAATCGCCGCAAGCCAATAGCGGAGCAGGCTGGATTTAAATCGTTGCATCAGTCTCTGAAGAGGATGCAATAGACCGGAAAATGGTGAAATTGGGGAGTAATTGCGATGGCTGGCACACAGGTTCGTGGGTTCGAAGTGTTGAGAATTGGCAGGCGGATCAGGGGGCTATCGCAAGTAGAAGTTGCCCAGTATTATGGTATATGCCTAAAAACGTACCAGCGTTGGGAAGCCGGTAAAACCGCTGTAGCATATGACGATTTAAAAGTGATTTGCAGCGATGTTTTCAAAATTGAAATGGCTGATGTTGAGAAAATGGCCGAACTGGCTAAAAAAGGGGACAACACCAATGCAGCTGCCTGACCGGACAATCCGTGACGTACGTGCCGAACTGAAGATTTGGGGCAATTACTGGTATGGTAAAGAACAGTTATCCGGTTATGCCAGCCGCAGTGCCTGCGATAAGCTGGGTGAGGTAATGACAAACAGCGATGCTCACCTTTATGAGCAAGAGCTAACCCCACCACCAATTGTCCGGGCGTATGACAGGCTGATCTCTGACATGGTGCCGGAGTGCCGCCGGGCGTTGCGGGCCTATTATGTATGTGGTCGTAGTGGTACCAGCAAAACCTTAAAAGATAAGCCTGGCGCTGGCGAAAGGCAGAACTGGGCTCTGATGGGGTTCGATAGTAAGAAAAGTTATATGTTCTGGCTTCGCCGGGCTGAAATGGAACTTGTCTAAAATTTGAGGTAATGAAATGGGGGAGTTTTTACAGGGTGTTTATGACGACTTCAAAAGTCGTATTGAGTCACCATTGTTTTTTGCAACTTTTGTATCATGGTGTTTTTGGAACATTGAATTTGTTTGGTTTGTCTTGCTTGGTGATAGTGTAGGGAAGTATTACAAAATAGTTGATTGGCCATTTGAAACTCTTTACGCATGGGTGCTTCCAGTGATAACCGCTCCATTATTCATATTGTTAATGCCTGCGGCGAACAATTTATTAATGTTATGTCGGTACAGATTGCTTTCCTTGTTTCAGCACAAAGTACAAGATAGCAAGGGGAAATATAATGATGCGTTGCAGCTCGTTTTATTGGAGAAAAAGACCGAGGAACTATTGTTGAGGTCATCTGCTTTAGACGAAAGGGAGGATGTTTATGTCGAAGCAAAAGCTAAGTTGGATCAAGACAGTGAAGAGTATGAAAAGAAGTTCAGAGCTTATACACTCCTAAGCCAGTCACTCGAAGGAATTTCTGATTTTCATAACTGGCAAACAAAGAAATCTGCATATGAGTCAAAAGTTGCAAGATTAGAGAGGCGGTTACGTGGAGACGTGCCTGAAGATGAATCAACTCAAGTTTCAATGGGCAGTTATGTTTATTTGGAATTTAAATCGTCTGAAAGCATGGACATAATTACCCAAAGGGATATTGAGGGGTATCTTGATGAATTAACCTTAGCCGACAAAGTCCCAGTAGCGTTCGTTAATGAGTTGTTAGGTGTGTCAGAAGGAGCTAGTGTTCACGAAAAATTTAAAGCTAGCCCTAATAGCGAACCTGAAATGTATCGAGTCAAAGTAGTAGGAGTCGGTATTAAGCTAACACTATAGTGGGACAAGTAAGGAATTACATACTTTAGGACATAATTCGCCGTTTTTTTTTCGATTAAAACTGCCATGATTTGAATAGGCTGACGCAAGTTGTACCGGCCGTCCTTCTCCCTGTAGTTATTTCATGAGCCGCACCGTTTTTGCAGCGGCTTTTTTTATGGTGCAACGAATGCCTCAGCCATGCAACAAGGTATATATCGCCGGTCCAATGTCTGCCTTGCCTGCTTTTAATCGCCAAGCTTTCAACCTGGCTGAGTTGGAAATCATGAGCGCTGGTAATGTAGTGCTGAACCCAGCACGTTTACCACATGGTCTTACAGAGAATGAATACATGGCTATTGCGCTGTCGATGGTTCAGATTGCTGATGAGCTATATATGTTGGATGGCTGGCAAGACTCAGCCGGTGCCAAGGCCGAGCATTCACTGGCGCAGAAGTTAGGCAAACACATCATTTACCAGAAGCCTGCGCTTGGCAAAGAGAACGAGCTTTGGAACTGGTTCAGCATGAGCCGTGCCACATGGTTAACACTGCCTCGTGTCCTGTTACATGAAATGCCAATAGACTGGCAGAACAGCCTAGCTAAACTGCTGGACAAGTATGATCAGACGTTCAGTAATCCTCCTAATGTAAGTACACAAGTGAACCTGACAAACCCAGCTGGCCGTCTTATCAAGACACCATCATGGTTGCTGAACTATAGGCATCCGGACAGATCTGAAATCCAGAAGTTGAAGGTGCATGAGTGACGGGCATAGGGCGAGTGCTGGTCACTGGTCGACCAGTGCGGGTGGTCAACCAGTCGGGCGGGTCCTTCCGGTTCCTTTGACTACGGGGGCGGAGAAGCCCGAGCTTTCACTTCTTATGAGATTTTTCTGGGGTTGGTTGTTGTTTCGACTTCAGTCTGGTTCGAATCGTCCCTGATAAATTTATACCTTTGTGAATTTTGCAACAAATCAAAGCTAGGTTATTGAAATATATAACAAATGCACTTTTCGCACTCTGGCAGAGCTGGACTTCATTTTGAATAGTTAAGTACCCAGTTGATTCAGCAACTTTCAGATCCAAATTGATCCTTAGTGATTCGTGTCGTTACTGCTGCCTGTTTCAGTTCGCACCAGGCGACTGGTAGGCCATCGATTAACACCAGATAAACGCCATCATTAGGCTGGTAACAGCCGAGCATTGTTACTTCGCGACCATAGTAGATCCAGTCACCACCGAATCCGGTTTCATGGCTGAAAGCCTCGATTTCATAAAGTTTTACCCGGTGCATTTGTGCATCCGGTCTGCATGTATTTACGAATCCGGCAAATCTGACATTGCGGCCTTCACCGTTTTTTGTCTTCACCTTCACTGTCTGGCCACAGAGCAGAACTGAGCCACCGAGAATGTTCGGGTTCATTTCTACATGGCCATAGTTATAACGCCTGCGGATTTTTGGCATAGATAGATTTTATTGTGCTGTATATAAATACAGTGTATCAGTTGGGGGATTGTTGGTGAGCATAAATAAAAAACTTGCAGCCCTGGGTGTCACCGGAGCTTTGTCGCTTTCAGCGGCTCTGTTGATTATCCCAAGCGAAGGTGAAGTGCTTGCAGTCTACCTAGATCCGGCGCGAATTCTGACCAGTTGCTATGGCCACACCGGTCCTGAATTAAAAATGGGGCAGACATTTACGCGAGAGCAATGCCTCAAACAGCTGGCTGTTGACCTCCACATACACGACCAGCAATTGCGAAATGTTGTGAAAGTCCCACTTTCTGAGGGCGAGCACGCTGCTTATCTATCATTTGTTTACAACGTTGGTATCGGTAAGTTCAGGCAATCAACTGCATTGGCAAAGCTAAACGCTGGCCGCCGCATTGAAGCATGCCACCAGCTTATGCGCTGGGTTTATGCCGACGGAAAAGTCTTAGCCGGTTTACGCACACGCCGGGAAGCAGAGCGCAAGGTGTGCCTTAAGGATCTAAAAACATGATGAAACTCGGTAACACCTTAAAGCTGGGCGTGCTTTACGCATTGGCCTTGGCAATTGTTTGCACTGGATTGTTTGCGGGCTATCAAACTTTTCAGCTGGTCACTGCTGAAAACACTATTGGCGTTCAGCAATCCACCATCACCAATCAGAAGTTGGAAATCGATGGTTTGGCCTCTGAAGTTGTTTTTCTGAATGGCGAAATTTCGCAGCTGGCCGAACACGCTGAGCTGGTCGCAATGCTCAACTTAGAACACGAACAACAAACCAAAATAATTACCGACACAGGTAACGATTGGCTGGTCAACTCCAACAAACTACAGGTATCAGAACATGAACCGACTCGCTCCTGGGCTTCTACTGCTTTGCCTGATGATGCTCGTCAGTTGCTCTACGGCTCCAGTCGAAGTCAGAACGGTGATAGTAAAACAGCCGGTTTATATCCTGCCTCCGTTAAACATAGTGAGCGGCGGTTGCCCATTGCCGCCATTTAGCGGCAAAACAAATCTGGACCATCATCGATACACCCTGCAGCTGATTACCGATATTAAACTGTGTGATCTGCACATGAAGCGGTATCGGCGTTGGTGGGAAGTTCGCAGCAAAGAACTTGGAGAAAACAGTGGCTGACAAGTTCGCAACTTCTGCCTCTTACACCGTGAGCGGCGCTACCGTTGTTGGTGGCGCTTTGTCACTTTCGGATATAGCCCTTTTTGTCGGCATCATAGGCACTTTGGCTACTTTGTTTTTAACCTGGTATTTCAAAAAACGTTCGGATGAACGTGAGCAGAGCAAGCATTTGATTGAAATGGCCAAGCTGCAAGCTGAGTTAGAAAAACTGGTGGAGAACGACTGATGTTTGGAATTTCCGCTATTTCGGGAGCCAGAGAATGTCTCGGATAGTCGCCCAGGCGCCAGAGCCGCATTTATTGAATAAAACCGATATGTGTAGCAGCCTAAATATCAGCACTCAGGCGTACGACAAGTGGGATGTGCCATGCCACAGCAAGAAAGGCCGTGAAACCTTTTATACCGTGGCTGATGTGGTGCAAAACCGGCTCGGCAATGCAGCAAAAAAAGCAATTCAGTCAGAGCCTGAACCTGGTGCACCCAATATCGATTTTGAGCGGTACCGACTGACCAAGGCGCAGGCCGACTCACAAGAACTTAAAAACCAGAAAGACCAGCAAGAGGTGGTTGAAACATCTTTTGCCAGTTTTGCTCTGGTGAAGCTGGCCGCGCAAATCGGTTCGATACTGGATCAGGTCCCACTAACGATAAAGCGCCGTTTTCCGGAGCTGGAGCAGCGGACGATAGAAGCCATCAAAGCTGAAATTATCAAAGCCCAGAACATTGCCTGCGAAGTAGGCGACAAACTACCGGATATTTTGGATGACTATTTGCGCAGTACAGATCCGTAACCTGCAGCAAAAAGTCCGCGCAGGCCTGCGCTCTCTTTACCGGCCGCCGATGCTCACGGCAACAGAATGGGCAGATGAAAACTTTTATCTTTCGAGTGAATCAAGCTACCAAGAAGGTCGTTGGAAGACATTGCCGTTTCAAGTCGCGATTTTAAACGCGATGGGCAACGATGTGATCCGTACTGTTGATGTGGTGAAATCGGCGCGGGTCGGCTATTCCAAATTGCTGATGGCCGCAAATGGTTATTTCTGCGAGCACAAAAAACGAAATATTCTGCTGTTTCAGCCGACCGATAGTGCGGCTGAATCATTCATGAAATCGCACGTCGAAAGTGCAATCCGCGACATTCCAGTCTGGGCAAAACTTGCTCCGTGGCTGGGGAAAAAACACCGGGATAACACCCTTGATACGAAGCGATTCACTAATGGCAAACAGCTCTGGGTGTTGGGTGGGAAGTCAGCAAAAAACTACCGAGAAAAATCCGTTGATGTTGTTGAGTACGACGAGCTTGCTGGTTTCGACGACGATGTGGAAAAAGAAGGTTCGCCCACTATTTTGGGGGACAAACGGATCGAGGGTTCGGTTTTCCCGAAATCCATTCGGGGGTCAACGCCCAAGATCCGCGGCCAGTGCCAAATGGAAAAGGCCGCTGACGAAAGTCCGCATGAATTTTATTTTTACCTACCTTGCCCGCATTGTGGCGAGATGCAACGTCTTAAATGGGGCGGCAAAGACGAGCACTTTGGCATCAAATGGGATGCCGGAAAACCTGAAACGGCATATTACCACTGTGAGCACAATGGGTGTGTGATCCGCAATCAGTCCCTAATGGACATGCAGGAAAATCCCCAGGCGGAATGGCGCTGTCAGAAATCAGGACTGCGAACTAAAAACGGGTATGACTATTATTTCGACAATGGAGAAATTGCGCCAACGCCAGATTGTGTAGCGTTTTACATTTGGACGGCATACAGCCCTTTTACTACTTGGCGGCAGATTGTCACCGATTTTTACAAAGCCAAAGGCGATCAATCAAAACTCAAAACCTTTGTGAACACCACTTTAGGTGAAACATGGGATGAGGACCAAGGCGAACGGTTGGAGTGGGAAGACTTAAAGCGCCGCCGTGAAATGTATCCGGCCGGTAAAGTCCCTGGCTGGGCGGTTTATTTAACCGCCGGTGTTGATACACAAGATGACCGGTACGAGGGCCGCGTCTGGGCTTGGGGGCCAGGTGATGAATGCGCGTTGATTGACCGTTTTATCATTTACGGTGAACCAGACAGTCAAATTATTAAAGACAAAGTTGCTGAGCGGTTAAACCGTAGCTACCAGCGTGCTGATGATCTGCTATTGCCTATCGGTATCATCTGCTGGGACTCCGGCGGCCACTACACAGACACTGTATATGCAATGTCTAAAAAGATGGGGGTGATGAGGGTTATCCCTGTGAAAGGTGCCAACGTCTACGGTAAACCAATCAGCAATTTCCCGCGCAAACGTAATAACAAAGGCGTGTATCTCACGGAAGTCGGTACCGACAACGCCAAAGAACTTATCTACTCAAGACTTAAAAAACAACCGGATCTGACTCACAGAACGCCGGGTGCTATCCATTTGCCGCTCAGCGATGACATCTGTGATGACGAAGAACTCAAGCAGCTGACAGCAGAGCGAAAAATTGCCGAGCGAAAAAACGGCACCACTGTTTATCGATGGAGCAGTGGCGGTCGGCGTAATGAAGCGCTCGACTGTCTTGTGTACGCGATGGCCGCGCTGGATATCGCTAAAACCCGCATGGGAATTTCTCTGGAAAAACTAGCTGTAGATTTAGCGCCAAAACCAACAGTGAATGATGAAACAGAACCGGAAACAACGCCGAAACTACAAAACAAACAACGTAAATCAGCTGGCAATAGTTGGCTGGGCAATTCAACCAGTGGGGGTTGGCTTTGAGTCAAGTTTTAATTCAACAGATGATCGACGCCTATCTGGCTGCCGAGCTGGACGTTTTGGCCGGTAAAACCGTGGTTCTCAATGGCAAAACACTGAGTACGGAAGATCTGAACGAAATCCGGTCAGGCCGGCAAGAGTGGGAGCGCCGCTTAAATGCAGTTACCTTGCCTCGTGGTCCGAGCTTGGCGAGGTTTGTTTAATGAGATTTATTGACAATGCCATAGGCATCATCTCGCCGGGATGGGCATTAAAACGCTGTGCCGCCCGCATGCAGTTTGAATCATTGCGAGCTTATGAAGCGGCTAAGCCTGGGCGCACACACAAGGGTAAAAAAGAAACCCGTTCTGCAAACAACGCTGTTTTTGCGGCGGGTAAATCCCTACGCGAGCAGGCTCGGTGGTTAGATGAAAATCACGACCTCAGCATTGGTATTCTGGATCGGCTGGAAGAGCGAGTGATCGGTGCTAATGGCATCGTAATTGAACCGCAGCCGCGTAGCCTTGCCGGTGAGTTGTTGCCTGATCTTGCGGATGAGCTGCAGCGCCGGTTTGCCAACTGGTCATTAAAACCCGATGTTACTGGTCAGTTTACCCGTCCAGAGCTGGAGCGGCTTATTTTACGCTCAGCACTTCGGGATGGTGATGTTTTCGGCCAGCTCGTTCGCGGCAGGGTAAGTAAATTTAACCACCCAAATCCACAAGGCACGCCGTTCAGTATCGAAGCGCTGGAAGCTGACTTTATACCTTATGAGCTCAGTGAACCGGCCAAGCGGATCCGGCAGGGGCTAGAGTTAAACACCTGGGGGCAGGTGCTGAATTACCACGTATTGCTCGACCATCCTGCGGAACAGGTCGGTTTTCGTTACACAACTAAACCAGTTCCATCGGCCAACATGCTGCACTTACGCTTTGTGCGCCGGTTGCACCAACTGCGTGGTGTCAGCGTGTTCCACGGCATTATAACCCGGTTGGGCGATATCAAAGATTATGAAGAGTCCGAGCGGGTAGCAGCAAGAATTAGTGCTGCATTAGCATTTTATATCAAGCGGGGTTCGCCTGATGCATATGTGACGCCGACCAGCTCAACAGGTGGTCGCGAAATTCAAATTGCACCTGGTATGACGTTTGACGATCTAGCCCCGGGTGAAGATGTCGGGATGATTGAATCGAACCGGCCAAACACCCACCTCGCTGAATTTCGAAATGGCCAGCTCAAAGCATGTGCCGCGGGTACCCGCAGCAGCTACTCAAGTATTAGCCGTGACTATAAAGGCAGTTATTCAAGCCAGCGCCAAGAACTGGTGGAGCAAGACGAATCCAACCGGATCCTGCAGCAATGGTTTGTGGCGGGCTGGTCACGGCCAACTTATCGCGAGTGGCTGAAGATGGAGCAGCTAAATAAAGTTGACCCGCTTGTGCTTCCGGCAGATTTAGACCTGCGAACTTTATTTGATGCGGTTTATTTCGGTCCAACCATGCCATGGATTGACCCTAAAAAAGAGGCCGAAGCCTGGGCCGAGATGATTTCCGGCAATGCCGCCACCGAGGCCGAATGGGTGCGTGCCCGTGGCCGAAACCCAACAGAAACGAAGCGGCAGCGGCAACGTGAAGTTGCCTATAACCGCGAAAATAAAATGGTGACCGAAAATGACCCAACTGATGGCACAGCAGCAAAATCAAAATCAGCTGTTCAACCCAATGGCCAGCGACCAGATGAAGATGATGCCAGCGAATAGCTGGTATCAGATGAAGAATCAAAACGGCACCGCCGAGCTGATGATTTATGAAGAAATTGGTTTCTGGGGCATCACCGCCCAGCAGTTCGCCCGCGATCTGGCAGCCCTTGGCCGTGTTACCAAAATTGAAGCTCGGATCCATTCCCCTGGTGGCGATGTGTTTGAAGGCATGGCGATCTACAACCTGCTAAAGGGCCACCCGGCTCACAAAGTTTGCCATATCGACGGTTTGGCTGCGTCTATGGCCAGTGTGATTGCAATGGCATTTGACGAAATCATCATGCCGGAAAACGCCATGATGATGATCCACAAACCGTGGGGCGGCACCATCGGGGATGCGGATGACATGCGTAAGTATGCGGATCTGCTTGATAAAGTCGAAAGCACACTCATCGGTGCCTATAAGACAAAAACTGGCTTGTCCGACGAAGAACTGCAGGCACTGCTTGCAGATGAAACCTGGTTAACCGGTGCCGAGGCTGTTGCCAAAGGCTTTGCTGACACGTTAGTTCAACCGCTGCAAATGGCAGCACAACTTAATTCCAAACGTTTGAAGGATTTCAAAAACATGCCAGAAGCATTGAAAAACTTGTTTGCCCCACAAGGCAACGCACCGGCCGCTCCAGCCCCTGCAACACCAATCGCAGCCGCGCCATCGGTAGCTGATATCCAAGCCGCCGCAGCAGTAGCTAACAAACAACGCATTGATGGTATTAATGCTGTTTTTGCTGCGTTTCCATCATTTAGTACTGAATTAGTGGCTTGTATTTCGGACGCAAACTGTACTCCGGAACAAGCCAAAGACAAACTACTTGCCAAGCTGGGCGAGCAAGCAGCACCTTCCGCGCCAAACGCCGGCGCTCGTCATCATGGCCATATTACTAACGGTAATTTAGTTGGTGATTCAGTTCGCGCCACATTAATGGCCCGCGCTGGTCATGCGGAACGTGAAAAAACAAATACCTATGCTAGCTACTCATTGCGGGAACTGGCACGCGCTTCTTTAATGGATCGTGGTATTGGAGTCACAGGTGAAAATATCATGGCTGTTGTGGGGATGGCCTTCACGCACAGCAGCAGTGATTTTGGTTCAATCTTATTAGATGTAGCCAATAAATCCGTGTTGCTCGGCTGGGAGCAAGCTGAAGAAACATTCCAGCTGTGGACCAAAAAAGGCGATTTAAGCGATTTTAAAATTGCTAACCGAATTGGTTTGGGTGAATTTGGCAGTCTGCGTGAGGTCCGCCAAGGGGCTGAATACAAATACGTGACAATCAGTGATCGTGCTGAAAAAATTGCTCTGGCCACCTATGGTGAGTTATTCAGTATTACCAGACAGGCCATCATTGACGATGATATGAACGTTTTGACCAGTGTGCCGATGAAAATGGGGGCGGCTGCCCGTGGGACAATCGGCGATTTGGTTTATGCGGTCCTGACCAAAAATCCAAAAATGTCCGACAATAAAGATCTGTTCCATACAGATCATAAAAACACTCTTGGCGGTGCTGCTACCGTCGAAACGCTTGGAGCCGCAAAAACTTTGATGCGTAACCAGAAAGCTCAGGGCGGCCGGTCATTGAATATCCGTCCGGAGTTTGTACTTTGTGCAGTGTCAAAAGAAGACTCCATTCGTCAGACTATCCAATCTTCGTCTGTGCGCGGCGCCGATGCGAACGCAGGTATTACCAACCCGATTAAAGATTTTGCGAAAGTCATCGGCGAATCACGTCTGGATGATGATAGCCCGGATAAATGGTACCTGGCTGCCGGTCAGGGTAAAGACACTATCGAAGTGGCCTATCTCGATGGCGTTGATTTGCCTTATATCGAGCAGCAACAGGGCTTTAACATTGACGGCGTCGCCACCAAAGTCCGGATTGATGCAGGCGTTGCACCGCTCGATTTCCGCGGCTTAGTTCGCAGTACCGGTGTTTAATCCGCAGTAAATAACTAAGGGGCTTCGGCCCCTTTTTTGATCACTCCTTTTTGAGATAAATCATATGAAAAATTATGTTGGCGAAGGCCGGACTATTACTTTCATCGCTGCAGCAGCTCTGGCCGCTGGCCAAGTAACGAATGTGGGTGAACTGATCGTTGTAGCTATCGATGCCGCGGCTTCTGGTGCCCCTTGCGTTGGTGTAACAGAAGGTGTTTTTGCATTGCCTAAAGCTCAAGGAACTGAGCTGACTGTTGGCGAAAAGGTATGGTTGGCATCTGGTCAAATCACAGATAACAGCGGTGCCGCAGGCGCAATTTATGCCGGCAAAGTGTTCTTAGATGCAGGCAATGGCACAACCAGTGTTGATGTGAAAATTAACGCTTAATGGCACTGCAAAGTAAAATGGCGAGGCTGTTCCGGAAACTGGCCTCGCCGTGTCAATTCATTCCGGGCGATGGCTCTGTGCCATTTGAACGTTTAGTCAGCACCGGCAATAACCGCCGTGAGCTGGTAAAGCAGTCAGAATTTATAGCTGAGCCGGTCCTGCTTGCAAGTTTTCTGAAATCCGAAGGTGCTGTGGCCGCAGGTGACGTTTTTGAGTTAAACGGTCAAATACACGAATTAACTCAAATGTACCTGATGGATGATTTCAGCGTTGATTGGATCTACATCTGATGGCACTCAAAATCGAAGGCTTTGCCAACGTTAACCGTGAGCTCAAGCGTTTTTCAGACAAACAAAAGCCAGCCATAGCCCGGGCATTGCAAAGCACTGCAGCTATGGGCCGTGATTTGGCCGTTGACGCCATTTTTAAGCGTTATGGATATGCTGATCGTAGTTATGTCGACCAGCATCTGAGTATTCGTTTAAATGAGGCAAAGTTGGAAGCTCGGATCATTGGCCGGTACCGGCCTTCAACTATTTCACGATTTGTCACTAAAGGGCTTACTCGCGCAAGCAAAACTGCGCCTACCAGACCGGTGGCCGCCGGATTGCGTGTAAGTGTCATGCGAAACAAAGTGAGCACCTGGCGCACCGCATTTTTGTTCCGCGGCCGAAATGGCAATGAACTGGTCACTATTCGCTATAAGGGCGAGAAGTGGCGAAAAATACCCCGCTCACAATACGGTCCGTCAGTGGCTGGTAGCTTTGCGGCAGTTCGTCAAAGTCTTGAGCCGGTGCTGGTAGACCACTTGCGTACTACTTTTCAAAGGCTGACACGATGATCGAATCCATTCGCGCGAGACTGGCGCAGATCCCTGACTTTGAAGTAAAGCCGTGCTTTTATCAGGCAGGAACTTCAACAGCGGGGCGAGTCATTTTTATTGAACCTGATGACAGTGTGGGGGAAATTAAAAGCGGGCAGAACTCTGCGTACATCGAAACAACGAAAATTCGAATCGTGATCGGAGTGCCTTCTAAAAGCAACCCAAACGCCCCCCAAGAAATTATTGATGCAGTTCGCCAAGTTCGATCTGCATTTTTTAAAGATGAGCGATTCCCAGACAAAGTAACCTGGATGGAATGCACTGGTTTTCGCGAGTTTGAATCCTGCAAGTTTATTCGTCCCGAGGCAAACGAAACAAAAGCCCTGGCGATGATGCTGATCGAAATTAAACAACGTGTGTCCATCTGACACTGCAAAGACAACCTCCCATAAATTAGGAATGACATATGACTGGTACTGTTACCGAGTCCTATATCGGCGCTGGCATTGTTTATGTCAACGGCCGCGACGTAGGCAACGCCTCTGGCGTGAAAATTGACATCGAGCAGGAAACAAAGTCGCTGCCAAATTACCGTGGCGGCGGTGGCAATGCGGCTGAAGTAACCAAGGTGAAGTCAGTTAAATTGAGTATGACGCTCAATACTTTTAGTAACGCAAACCTGGCGTTGGCACTGCGTGGGCAAATTGAAGCTCTGGTTGCAGCAGTCGTCACTGACGAAGCGGTCATTGCTGTTCATGACGGTCTTGCGGATACATCTCGCATGATTGATGTGGCACAGGCAGTAACCGTCAAACATACAACCGGTGCGCCAACTTATGTAGCAGGCGAAGATTACATTGTGAGCGCATCTGGTATTCGTGTGCTTTCAACCGGTGATATCGCGGCCGGCGCCAGCATTAAAGTCAGTTACACAGCTGCAGTAGGCAGTGCTCTGCAGGCGTTAGTCGAATCAGGACAGGAAGTGAAAGTGGTGGTCGATGGCATTAATGACTCCGATGGCAAAGCCTGGTCGCTGAAATTTTTCAAGTGGAAGCCAAGCCCGACTGCTGGCCTTGAGCTAATCGGTGACGATTTTGGTTCGTTTGATATTGAAGGCGGTGTTTTAGCAGACGGTTCTATCGTTGCAGCAGGTAAATCAAAGTTCTTTGTTCGTTCCGCCGCAGCGTAATCGTCAAGATCGCTCTATAACGCCCGGTATTAGCCTTGCTGATCCCGGGCGTTTTTATTTTGCAAAATCAGTTTAGGTAAATCATGAGCTTTAAAGACCAGGTAATTAATCTCATTATTCAAGGGCGGGATCTGTTTTCGTCTGAGGCTAAGAAATCTGAAAAAGCCCTGGGTGAGCTGGCTTCGCAAAGTGAAATTTTAAATGCTCGCCTTACTGAGCTGCAAAACCAGCAAAACAGTGTTCGCCGTATTGAAGAGTTGACGGTCGCCATCAAAAAAGGTGAGCAGTCATACAAAGACAGCAGTTTGGCACTGGATAAACTGGTATCTGCCCAAAAAGCTGCCGCGGCCGAATCAAAACGACTCGAGCAATCACAAAAGGCTGGTGTCGCAGAACTGGCAAGGCTGCAGGCGCAGCAGGCTGAATCCACACAGCAGCTGCAGCGTTATGAAACACAGGTTGCGCAGGCTCGGACTGAAGTTGAGCGGCTTAGCCGTGAACAGGCAGAAGGCGCGACAGCTGGCAAAGCACAGACAGCAGCACTTGCCACCGCAACAGCAGAACTGACCGGTCTGGAGAAGGCCCAGCGTGATGTCACACAGGCGGCACAACAGTTTTCCGCCGCAATTACGCAGCAAGAAAATGAATTGCGTGAAACGGGCGCCGCGACTGAACGTGCTGGCCAGACAAAAGCTGAATACGCATTAAAGGTAAAGACCGCCCGGGCAGAACTCACTCAGCTTGGTAGTACGCTTAACAAAAACCAAAACGAGTATCGCCAGCATGAAGCCAGTCTGAAAAGCGCTGGTGTGGCCATGGACAAACTGGCTGATGCCAGCCGTGATCTGAAACAGCAGCAATCAGCTGCAGAAATTGCAATTTCCGGAGTCAATGAAAAGCTATCTCGGCATGAGCGCTTGCTGGATCAATCGTCGAAAAAAGCCGGCGATTTCCGTGGTTCAATTGCGGCAGCCACAGGCAGTCTATTTGCAATGGCTGGCGCATATATCGGCATCGACCGTTTGCGAGACAGCATCGTTAGTGTTTTAAGCACTGGTGATGATGCTGTCGCGTTTTCGGCACAGATGACTGCCATGATGGGTAGTATTGAGGGCGGCGAGCAAGCAACAGCTTGGATCAAAGACTTTGCAAATCAAACTGGCACTAGGCTCGATAGTGCACGGCAGGCATTTGCCAGCTTAAAAACATTCGGTATTGATCCGATGTCCGGCAGTTTGCAGTCGCTAACCGACTACAGTGCAAAGCTCGGTGGTGGTCAGGAACGGCTCAGTGGGATCATTCTTGCGGTTGGTCAAGCCTGGGCAAAACAGAAACTGCAAGGTGAAGAAATACTGCAGTTGGTCGAGCGTGGTGTGCCGGTATGGGACTTGCTGGCATCCGTGACCGGAAAAAACGTTATTGAGTTGCAAAAGTTAAGTGAATCTGGCCAGTTAGGCCGGGAAACCATTAAAGCTCTATTTGAGGAAATGGGTAAACAGGCCAATGGGCAGGCCTCAACGAGCCTGAACCGGCTTAGTGGCCAAATCAATCTGATCAGTAATAACTGGGAAAGCTTTAAGCAAAAAATCGCGGACAGCGGCGCCTATCAGGTCGCAGTAAATTTTCTGAAAGAATTAAACGCCAAGTTTGACGAGCTCAATGCCAATGGCCGTTTGAAACAAGCGGCTGAAGATATCAGTAATTTCTTTACCAGCATCATTCGAGACGGTGGCAGCGGGCTGCAAACCACGTTAGAAAACATCACCGCGTTTACCCGTTTTGTACAAGTGATCGCCGGTTCAGTTCGCTTGGTATTTAATGGCATATCTTCCGGCATATCATTTCTCGGCGCCGCAGTTACACAATATTTTGCCAATATGGCAAATGGTTTATCTGTCTTTATTGGCGCGCTTGGCGGTGACAAAATTGCCGCAAGCCTCAGAAGTACCGGTGAAATGTTGCAGGCGGTATCACAGGCCTATAAAGACCAGATTGAACAAGACGGCAAAGATATCACCGCAGCATGGAAACAGGTTACTGGTGAAAGCGCTGAAGCTTCAAAAACCGCATACAACACCGCATCAAATGCCGCTGCCGAGTCGGCAGCACAGCAAATCAGTTCAATCAGAACGATCGCCGATGCTGAGGCCGAAAGGGCGGCTGCTGCTGAACAGTTGTCATTGCTCATTAGCAAGTCAGGGATTGTCACGGTTCAAAGCTTACAAGATCAAGAAACCGCGGCGAAGCGTGTCTATGATGCCATCGATGAGCAGTATCAAAAGGGCACACTGACGGCCTTTGAAGTAAAGCAGGCCTATGAGAAATGGGCCGAGTCTTCTTTAAAGTTGGCGGCTGCTCAAGGCGCCGCAGTGCCGGAAACACTCAAAGTTGAAGCCGCTGCAAAAGGGCTCTCTGCCACGTTAGATGGGCTTGTTAAGCAAAATACAGATCTGACTGAAAGCCAAGAAAGTGCTAGCCAGTTCCAGGCGCAGTACATCAGCAAAATCAATGAGACAAACCAATCAATTGAAAAGCTGAAAGCCACATTGGCAAGTACGACGGCGTCCGTTAAAGAAAAATCTGATGCTCAGCAGCAGCTGACTGAAAAGCAAAAGGCTCTGAAAGACCAAACTGAAGAGCTCAACAAAGTGAAGTTGCTGGAAGCGCAAACTTACGGTGAGTTAATTCAGGAATATCGAAGCACGCAAGACGAGCACGACCGATTAAATGCAATGTACCAGCGCGGGACAATTGCTGCCTATGAGTACATCGAGGCCAAGGAAGCGTTGGAGCAACGACTGTCCGTCGTGAGCAGGCTGATTGGTGATTTTGAACAGCAGCAACAAAATTCAGGCGAGCAAGTCGACCGCACAAACATTGGGCTGCGTGAGCAGAAAGATCGGATGGATGCGCTGGCAGGCTCAACCGGCCGAGCTATTCGGTATACCAGCATGTTTGCTGAAGCAAATAATTATTTGCGGCAAGAGTTTGAGCTAACCGGCAAATCCAATAAAGAATTGGAGGACCGCATTCAGGTGCTGGATGAAAAAATTCAGCAGGCCGGTGCCACCTTTGGAGATTTTTGGCGAACGCTAGCAAAACAATATGAAGAGGGTTTTAACCGTGAGCGCGCAATCCTCAGCCAGACACTTCGCTATCGTGAATTAACTGAGGAGCTTGACAATAACTCGGTATCGCTAAGGCGACTTAGCGATATTACGTATATCGCTAACAACAACATGGGCAAGCTCGATAGCGCCAGCATGGAAAACTTGCTGAAGTCCATCGATGCAGCACGTGGCAGGGTTCAACTATTAAGTGATGACTTGACGGGTACTGTTTCGAACCTACGGCGTGAACTTTCACAGCTGAAAGGCGAAACTGACAAAATCGAAGCCGAAGAGTTTCGAGCAAGAAACGAGGAATTAACGAAAAAGCTTCGGGAAGCTGAGAAAATTGGCGACCGCGAATCGATCACTAAAGCACGTGAAGCGCTGGAGTTGGCTCGGCAAATTGCTGTTGAAAAACAAAATCAACGTGCTGAGGATGAGCGTGAAGCAAAAGCGCAGGCTGATGCCAAAAAAACGGTAGACAAGCCGGCAGTTAAACCAACAACTTCGAATACTCAAACCCCTCCGGTTGTCGCAGTCAGTTCTGCCCAGCAAGTGTCAGCAAGTAATTCTGATCTGCCAACCTTACTGGTGCTGCAAGTGGGAAATCAAAAATTCAACACATCAATTGATAGAGACGTTCTTGCCCAACTGGTTGCCGCAATCAAGCAGCAACTCAGTGTCGGCGGATAAAGAGGTGCCATGACAGTTATCGACGGGATCGAAGCGGATAATCTTCTGTGGACGAACCGCCATAGTATTCAGCGAGTGGCAAGTACAATGAAGCGCGCATTAAATGGTGCTCCGCACGTCCAGCAGACAGCTATTGTCGCAGGCCACTCCTTACATTTTGGTACCAAAAATGGCTGGCTTAATGCTCTGACATTTAATGAGCTCAAAGCACACAGCGAAAGCACTATGACCCCTTTTACATTGGTCAATGGTAGCGAGTCCATATCGGTTATTTGGGATCACACAGCGGGTCCCGCTGCTGTTGGAGATGACCTTTTTGACCATGTGACTGGTGACGATAATGTGGCCAACGTAACTTTGAAATTTTTAACCGTTTAGGATCCATATGACCGGCTCAATCAGTAGAACCGACCTCAAGATATTCAAGCCGGAGCAGCAGGGCAATAATGAGACTGCCGGCGGCCAGCGTTCGACTCATGAGGTACAGAACGGCCAGCTCAATCAGGTATTCACATCTGTAAGTGTCATTGATCACAGTCAGGGCTCGGTAGAAATTGAAAAGATTTTCCCGGGCATCGATACGCTAGGTAATGAGCGATTAAAAGATGCTCATATCTATTTGAGTGATCCCCCTGAAGACCCGTTGGTAAGTTGCTTCATTGTGCAAAGTATCGATCTCAATGATGAAAGCCGGTTGCCTCAGATGAAGGAATATCTGGAATCAAACGTGGTGCCTGGCCTGTTGTTACGCTCTGGCCTATCGGGCATGTTGAAATATCAGGATCTGCTGCCTGCAGCTGATCTCGCACAGGACGAAAGCAACACACGTCCTGTGAATTTGTCTATTGGCGATCTAATTTGCATCGCAATTGAGTATACAGGTTCGGAAAATACTGAGTGGCCAAGGCTTGTTCATTTTGCACAGGTTGTTGAAAAAACTACAGCTGGTGTGAGGTTCGCCCCGGGTTTACCGTTCGAAGCACCCGCGCCAACGGTTACCGTAAACGGCCAAACCGATATCACCAAACTCCGGTTCACTTCGGCCAGGGATGATCTGAAGTTTCATGGGGTTACCCGCATCACCGCTGCAGCAAATATTGGCACCAGGCTGCTCCAGGTGCAAAACACTATTGGCAAGCTGTTGCCGGAAAACACGGCGGGTGATGACCATATCGGCCTGCAGATTGATCCATATTCTGAGGCCGGCGGTTTAATTCGGATCGTTTCAAGTAAGCCTGCTGTGAATGGCCTGTCGTACTCCTGGTTTGTTGGCGATTTATTTTCTGGAGCCGTGCGCGGAGTTTATGCCGGCGTCCTTGTGCGCTACTACTTTAATGGTAAATGTTACATCGAAGCAGATCCAACTTTCAGCACTATTAACGGCGGTTTTATGTCAATAACGCTGAATCGCAGGCCAGATGCTGGGACTTTGGTTTCTGTGAGTTATCTAAGTAATTTACGTTACCAGGAGTGGACTTCGAATTTAAGTATCGATGGCAAAACTGTCGTATTTAACACAGTGTCTGGGACCGTGCCAAACCCTGAGGGTGGTTCAGTGCTGCGGGTAGTCGATTTTAACGGCGTGCTCTATTGGCATACCAGCTCAGAGTTTGCCCTGGCGAACCCCGAACGCAGAGTGGGCACAATAAGCGCTGCAGGCGTGATCACTTATGAAGGGGGATTTTCCGGAGCTCTGGTTTCTGCGCTCACTGAATATGGTGCAGCTGACGGCGATATCAACTGCATATTTGCGGTCTCCGTTTCCGACTACGACCCTGCGACTTTTTATATGACTGTAGAGCGGGTAAGTGGCGGCACTTACAGCGCCGCGGCAAATGCCTCAGGTGCTGTTTTTGGTACCGGAATTACCGGTAGTATCGAAAACGGCATCGTGAATCTTGATTTTTCTCAGCCGGTGCTGCTCAGCACCTTACGTTACGACATCACCGAAAATGTTGGGTTGCTACCGCCTGGTGAGTTGTACGGTTTTAACCCAATCCGCTTGCCGCTCGGTGGCCGTGTCGAAATGTATCATAAGTGGGGCGTAGTCGTGGTGTCCGACAAGCAGGTGATTGCTATACCGGCGCCAGCGGCTGGCCAGACCCATGCTGCCAGGCCAGAAAGCTGGGTTGAACTAACCGATAAAGACGGCAAAAGTCTATGGACGCCGACTGATACGCACTACAGCTACATCAAAGAAACTGGCGTTGTCACGTTACATGGTACGTTCGTTGGGTTTACAGCCCCATTTGTTTTAACTCACACCCTCGCAGAAGAGGCTATGGTCGTTAACCGGACCGTCGATTCGATTGAATTGGCCAGCCCATTAGCCCGTAGTTACCCCATTGATGCGGTGGTATCGAGCGTGCAGGTTCTTGGCGATTTGCAATCCCGGGTGAGTGACGTTTGGGACATGACCAGCTGGAATGGCGATTGGACCAGCCTCGGGCCATCGGCCACAGCAAGTGTCAATGTTGTGGATTATCCCATTGTGGTGACCAACCAGGGGGCTGTAAACGAAGAGTGGTTGCTGCTGATGGTCACGCAATCCAGTTACCGCTGCATTGGTAAAAATCTCGGACAAGTTGCAACCGGTGACACCATGAATACGTTCGCCCCGATCAATCCCCGAACGAACCAACCCTATTTTGTATTACCGGCAAATGCCTGGGGTGGTGGATGGTCGCCTGGTGAGGCGGTTCGTTTTAACACCTATGCCGCCAGTAAACCAACGATGCTAGTGCGCTCTGTTAGTCCTGGACACAGCATGATTGACAAAGACAGTATCACTTTGATGCTACGTGGAAACGAGGATTAATATGCCGCAAGCAGTGACAGTTTATCGCTGGGATGATGCCGGTGCGCCACAGATTCCAAACGGAAAGCCATCGCAAATACTTGATGTACTCACCAAATGTCTCGTGGATGGTTATGGTTCAAAAGCACCATTAGGTTGGACTCGCCCGTATTATGACGCCGGTGTTCAGGCTGCCGTGTTTCGCAACAATGTAGCTGCCGGTGGATCAGGTGGTTTTGCAAAGTTTTATAGCAACACCGCCGCAGATGCCAATAACACTGTAATGCGTGTAACCCATGCTGCGAGCATGACCGGTATCAGCGATTTCTTTCGGCAAGGGAATACACAAGCGTTTACTGCAACAAGCGGATTAACTCGCTGGGTTTTGATAGGCACATCAATTGGTTTTTATTTAACGATTGATACTAACTTATCAACACTAAAAATGACGGGCCCCGGCACCTATGGGGTTGCGATGTACGTTGGTGATTTTTATTCGGCAGTTCCATCTGACACCAGTCGATTTATCACGATGGCGTCATTTTGGAATGGCGCATTTTCGGCACCAGCTTCAGAGGATTCTTTGTATTACATGAGGGCAACTGGTGATTCGGCAATAAGAACACCTTTAAAAATATACGACGCTGATAATTTTGATGCGTTTAGTAATTATTGTCTCTGGTTACCGTTTTGGGGTAACACTGGGGGTATAAATAATATTGTTTGGCAGTCTGAACCAACGTCACCTGAAGTACTAATGCCAGCTTTTGTGTGGTTGTCTAGTCAAAATATTCTCAGTATCACTACCGACCGCCTTGGCCAAATAGTGCGTGATAGTACGGTAAGCCCACTGCTTCGTGGTGTTTTACCAGGATATGGTTATTCGCTTAAAGTTGGTTATGGCAACACGCTGTGGCCTTTTAGCAAAACAATCAGCAGTCAACAACATTGGTTAATGCGATCTTACACAGCAGGTGGTTATACTTCTGCAGGTGCTTTTATCAACATGGAGCAATGGAATGACCCATTTGGTAATGTTTGAGCAACCTGGCACCGCACCGCTTCATCGTGGCATCGTTGAACTTGATATTGACCCGGCAGCAGAACGTTATGCGGTATTAGATCGGCGTGATATGAAACCGCTGATGTTTGGTGTCAGGCCGACAACAGGAGTTGTTAGGTTTATCGTTCCATTCGATTACACCACCAATAACCATCTATTGTTTTTAATCCTGGATGATACCGGGTCACCGGCCTACGACGTGGCAGGCACCGATAAAAAGAAAGCCGATTTGGTCGATGCTAAGAATGTTGGTTCCATTTTGTACTAACTGGATAACTCATGTCCGTATTACTGCGATTTTCCAGTCTACTGGCCAGTCCGGTATCGCCTGTTATACTGCGATTTGTCGGCGATTCACAACCACCAATGCCGATTGGTGCTCCGACTGTTTGGGCAACCGTTGCAGTCAATTTTCAAAAGCATGATCCTGTAGCGGCCGGAGCGAGGATTAACTGGCTAAACCCGCAACCTTTGGTATTTGCTCCAACGACGCCCTGGCGAACTGAGTTGCCGTCGTTAGTGTGCTGCTCGCGGCTGATGCCACGGGAATTCACGCCTGTGGTATCAAATTCAATGAGGGGGGCGTTTGCGTTGTTTCCGGATTTGTCGGCCAATAGCTTTCTGGCAGGCTGGGATTCGGCCGATCTCCATTGGGGTGATTGCAAGGTCGCATTTTCTTTGCAAACCAATATCGAGTCAGTTGCCAACTTGGTGCCGTGGCGCGGCAGGCTAACGCTGAACCAGCAGCAACATGCAAACCAGTGGTTAAAAACCGCGTTGAACATGGGGCAATTTACCAGCCATTATAAAAGCGTCGATGCTATTCGGGATCCGCACATTTTGCCTTATGGCCCAACACCTTCTCGCTGGTACTGCTCAGGGAATTACCGGCCGCAAATTGGGCGAGCCCGAATTCGTTTTGCTTCAACGCAACAAAATGATGACGGCGCAGTCCAGCTGCGCTTTACAGCGTCACCTGTCGTGTGTGTCTATCTGCCTGGTGGCGGATTTAAAGTAAATGTTCCCTCAACACCTGTCATTGATGTGAACCTGCCAATAGAGCCGCAGGTGCAAAGGGCTTATGTCATGCAACCAACGTTAGACTGCATCCGGATTAGAGATAATCAACGGATCATAATCAACAGCTTTTCGATTGGTCACAGTCGTGGACAATTTGCCATGACAATCTCGTGTGAGTTTTCGAGCCGGATTGATTCTGAACGGACGAAAAATGAACTGTTGAAGTGGACTGTGAATGGCTATGAGTTTTACGGCTACATTGAGCAGTATTCAAAGCGAACAATTTTCGGAGATGAAACTTATTCAGGTAGCGGTCGAAGCCGCATTGCTGAAATTGCAGCTCCGTACAAAAGCCAGATCAGTTACACAAACATGACCATGCGTAGTTTTGCCGGTATCCTACAAGACTTGCTGCAGTTCACAGACTGGACCGTTGAGCTCCAGGGCGTTACCGATTTCAGCGTTCCTGCACGCGCCTTTTCTACCGCAGGCAAACCTCCGGTGGAAGCCGTTAACGAAGCAATTGGCCAGCTTGGTTGCATGATGTTATGCGACGATGAAAACCAGAGCATCAAAGTAATTCCGCGATGGCCAGTATCACCCTGGCAAACCGCTGCAGCTGTGCCGGATATCGTTGTACACGATGCGGTGATCCAAGAACAATCCGAAACCGACCAAATCAGCCCGCTTTATGACAGTGTTTTTGTCCGAGGGGAGCAGGTGGGAGTTTCTGTAAAGGTGCGCAGGATGGCCACCGCGGGCGATACGCCTGCACCTGATATTTCATCATCACTGATCGTTGATGTTCAGGCCGCACGATTGGCCGGCACGGCAGCATTAGCCGACTCTGGCCACAAACGTAACTGGCAGCTCACACTGCCGGTTATGGCTTCACTGCCACCGTTTAAAATTGGTCAATTAATTGGCGTCAGGGTAGGGACTGATATTTTTAAGTCAACATGCGACAGTTTTTCGATGCGAGCCGCAGTTGGAACCGATGGCGCCATTGATATATCTCAGTCGGTTGGTTTAAGTGAAGCCCTGGAGTAACTATGTTCAAACAACTGCAGCAGCTGATCAGGCAACCAAAAAGTATCGTGGAAGTAATATCAGTAAATCCGGAAGGAACGGTGACCGTTGAAACCCTCAGCGGCCACGCAAGTACCGTGATAGGCACCGGAACAGTGGGGCAGATGGTCTATATTCAGGATGGCAGGGTGCTGGGTGCAGCGCCTGAATTGCCTTATTCGGAAATTGAGGTTTGAGATTTCAAAGCGAAAACCTGGCTGCAATGCCATAAGTTGCCTAATATGCTCTGTGGTGCGGTAATTTTTATATCGCAAATTTTTGACTGGAGTAGTAAATGGGATTATTTGACTTTGTACGTGATGTAGTTAGTGGCACTGTTGATATCGTCTCTGAAGTAGCTACCGGTACGGTAGATGTCATCTCTGATGTTGCTAATGGCACTTTTGATGTTGCTTGTGATGCAATACGCAATACTGTCGACGTGGTAAGAGATGGTGTTGATTACGCTGTAGAAAATCCCGGAAAAGTTGCCGTAATTGTTGGAACTACAGCAATAACTGGTGGAGCAGCTTTAGTTGCTGCACCAACTATAGCTGCAGCGGCAGGAGGTGCTGGTTTATTGGGCGCAGCTTCAACGGGTACTGCAATTAGTACTTTATCTGGGGCTGCATTAACAAATGCTTCTTTGGCTGCTGTTGGTGGTGGAGCTCTGGCAGCGGGTGGCGGCGGTATGGCCACAGGTGTAGCTGTGATTACAGGTGTTGGTGCAACTGCTGGTACAGTAGCTTCCAGTGCAGCTGTAAAATCCGCATCCTGACAATTTCTGTATTGGGTAAAGCCCGGATCGGTTCGGGCTTTTTATTTTATGACACCCTAATGAAGGTTAACAATTACGTAAACTTCTCATCGTATCTACTTGTGCCTTTGCGAACGTTTGGTTAAGTAATCTAACAATGAATAATGCCAAAGTGTAATTAACACCAAGCGTTAAATAGTATCGGAGGGCAATGCTGTAAACTGGCGTGGATTTGGCGCGCTTAAAATCCGACGAGGCGAATTAAGGAAGTAAATCATTGTAAAATAGATGACTAATTTTCAGTACGAGTAGATTTGAACCTCAGCCTTTGGCGCCCTTGAGAGAATTTATTGGGTAGAAGATCCAATCTGTGGAATTTGAGTAAAAATCTTCACTAATTGTGACGCACAATTTTCTATACTTAGTTTAGCATCTAGTCTATCCGTCTCGGTAAAATCTTGGTCTAATTCGTAGTCTGCGGTGACTCGGTGATTTTTTGCCGCTACAAGCAAATATGACAATATCCTCAATTCTTTTTTATCAAATCTTGTGTCTGCGCAACCACGTTCTAAATACTCGCTTACCGATTTGTGTACTCCAATATTTGCATATTTAGGCATTTCAGGGAAAGATTCGCGAATAGTGTGGAAAAGCCAGTAATAATATCTGCTAGTAAAGTTTCGTCGTGAAAACTCACACTGAGGTGACTGTTCGTTACACCAAGTCAAAATATCAATTACTTTCATTTGAGAATCCTTTCAGTGCAAAACGACAACTAACGATAGTCCAGAGTCGTCATAGTCATTTTCTACCATGAATTCAGCAATTTTAAAATTGAGACCCGCAATAACTGACGATGATGCATCTTTGATTCTATACTTCACGAAGATTTCATCTCTAAAACTATCGAAATGATGGCTGCTTGAAACAATGCTATACCCAAGCGTTCCAATAAAGTCTTGGGCATTGATTAGAATGTCACAAACTCGTCTTTTATCTAAACCAAGTCTGTTTGTGTCCGTATCAACCATATCACAAAATTCAGCATATTCATTAGCGAACCGTAAATTGGCCTGGTCATCGGAATACATTTTTCTAAGCATAGTTGCAGCCCTCATCGCGTTTTCGCAATCGCGCACCTGAATTGCTTGAGTTCCAAGATTGCGCAACGTTCCTGCTGTTGGGACAACGTCAATTGCATTTTTAAAATGCTCATAAGCACGCTTAGTAAACCCTCTGTCACTTAAGTGCGAAGGGTAATGAGTCCAAGCTGTAAGACAATATGGATCTAGCTTGATAGATTGCGCGAAAAGCTGCTCTGCTTTTTCAAGATCTCTGTCGTAATTCAGTTGAATTATTGCCTTTATCAAATACTTCCGAGCGACATCGCGAATGGTTTCAGCTTGCTTTAGATAACGTCGAAATTGCAGGGGTGACAAAAGACCATCTGTAACCTTTTTGTGATCAGTCGAACTAATCAACAAATCCATGTCTTGGAGAATTTCAGAATCTATCGTAAGTGCTTGAGGCATATTCGACATTGTTTTCCTTTGTGACTATTCTCAAAAAGAATAGGCAACGTTAAAGCGGCTGCAAATCATACAGAAATTTACGTGTAACTTCAACGTTCCTCTTTGCGGTTCAGTTTAATGCAACTTACTGAATTTTTAGCTTAATTGATTGTACAATGAAGATGCAAGTAAATTTAATTCGGCCACAAATTCAAAAATCACCTTCCAAAATCACCTTCCAAAATCACCATAAACCAACGGCAAGCTAAGTTAAATCATGAACTTATTTACACTGTATATGTAAAATCGACAGTTTATGGCCGGAGACTCACCACTCGATAATAACACCACAGTAAACACTGCAGACGTAACAGATTGTAAAAATCTTTAGTAAATACAAGCTGCGTTTGTTCCTGTTGGGTTTCCAATTTATTCAGCTATCGCAACTCGCAGAGTATTAACTTATTAAATTCAGTCAATTAAGTCGGTTCGAGGGCGTTTTTTGACGTCACCAGCGCGTCACTGATGTTGCACTACTTATTTTACATTATTGATATTAATGATTTAAATTGGTGCTGTTTCATAATCGTGAAAGTAAAATGTTGCCGCCAAAATAACGTCCGCCAGCAGAAATGATTGGCCGCAGTATAAGGCAAAGTCGAATTCTGGCAAATCAGTGCCAGCTAATTTAATCAATTGAAATGCTGTGTAATAATGCGTTGGTTTGAACTGAAGTAGCAGTGCACTGATGTCTGTTGCAAAACAAGAGTGGTCGTAAATGGCATTAAAATGGCTTGCAGGTTTAGCTGTTGTTATACAGCTGGTTAGTTTTTCATTACTGGCTGCTCCTGATGATTTTTCTGAAGCGAAACGTCTGGCGCAGCGGATTTATAGTGATGAAAACCAAACCTTTTATTGCGGTTGTCCACTACGTTGGCAAGGTGGTAAAGGTATTCCGGACTTAAAAGTCTGTGGTTATCAGGTGCGCAAAAATGGCCCGCGGGCGCAGCGGATAGAATGGGAACACGTGGTGCCGGCGCACCAGTTTGGTCGCAATTTAAGTTGTTGGCAACAAGGTGGCCGCGAGCAATGTGGGCGGAATGATAAAGCGTTTCAGCGAATGGAAGCCGATTTATTTAACCTCAAACCAGCCATTGGTGAAGTCAATGGCGACCGCGCCAACTTTGCTTTTGCTGAATTGCCCGGAGTGCGTGCACAGCATGGCACTTGTCCGATCCGAATTGATTTTAAGCGTAAACTAACCGAACCCAGAGTAGAAATTCGTGGTGATATCGCGCGCATTTATTTCTATATGGCGGATAAATACGCGCTGCAGCTTGACGATGCACAGCAACAACTGTTTTTAAAATGGCATCAGGCCGATCCGGTTGATGAGCGTGAACTGCAACTGCAGCAGCGCGTTGCTCAGCAAATGGGGCAGCCGAATTATTTTGTCACCGGTAGTCGCGAGTGGTATTTGGGTTATCTGCCAACGGGTTATGGCAGAAGTGCGGCGGTTTCAGCAGACGTAATGCCGGTACGCAACAGCCACCAGGTAGCTAAACAATCAACGCCCGCCGTTATAAGTTCAACGAAGGTTTTAGGTAACAAAAACAGCAGGTTGTATCATCTGGCCCATTGCCCTGGCTTTAGTCAGGTCGGCGAGAAAAACCGCCGTTGGTTTAGCGATGAGTCGGCGGCACTGGAGGCTGGTTTTCGTAAAGCCAAAAACTGTGATTAATGTTGCTGCTTATCGTTTAGCCCTACATTTAACGCCCACTTTGTGCAGTCAACCGCAAGCCAACGAATTTTCATTGCTAAAGCATCGCTTTTCGCGATATTGCTAATCGGTTTCTAATCATCCGAATGTTGTGTCACCGAGGAAAGTTATGCGCAGATTATTTTCAGCTTCCCACTTCAAACCACTGGCATTAGCGCTTGTCGTAACCGGGCTCGCCATGCCCGCTGTCGCCAAAACAGATTTTGCCATTGTCATCCATGGCGGTGCAGGCACCATCAACAAAGCCAGTATGACCCAAGCGCAGCAGGCTGATTATGAGCGCACCTTAAAAGCGGCGGTTGATGCCGGTTATGTGGTGTTGGAGCAAGGCGGTAGCAGTCTGGATGCCATCACCAAAGCGGTACTGGTGCTGGAAGATTCACCGTTATTTAATGCCGGTAAAGGCGCGGTCTATACCTATGATGGCGGCCATGAATTAGATGCGTCCATTATGCGCGGTGATACGCTCGAAGCTGGGGCTATCGCGGGTGTCACCAACGTGAAAAACCCGGTATTGCTGGCGCGCGCGGTGATGGAAAAATCAGAGCATGTGATGCTGGCAGGTAAAGGCGCCGAACAATTTGCCAAAGAGCAGCAGCTGGAATTGGTCGCCAACAGCTATTTTGATACTGAATTTCGGTTGAAAGCACTGCAAAAGGCGCTGGAATCGATGAAAAAGCAGCCGCATCAGGCGTCATTGCGCTTATCGCCAAGCTGGCAACCAGAATGGAATATGGGCACGGTTGGCGCGGTGGCGCTGGATAAACAGGGTAATCTGGCAGCAGCAACCTCCACCGGCGGCATGACCGCCAAACGTTATGGCCGGATTGGTGATGCACCTATTATTGGTGCCGGTAACTTTGCCGACAACGCAAGCTGCGCGGTATCAGCCACCGGGCATGGCGAGTTTTTTATCCGCTATCGCGTTGCCGCTGATATTTGCGCCCGGGTCAAATACGGCGAAATTAGCGCCGCTACAGCAGCAAATCAAGTGATCCAGCAAGAGTTAAAAAAAGTCGGTGGTACCGGCGGCGTCATTGTGATGGATAAGCAAGGCAATATCAGCTGGCCCTTTAATACCGAAGGTATGTACCGTGCTAAACGCAGTGCTGGTCAGGCCGCAGAAGTGGCTATTTTTCAGGACGTTACAAAAAGCGAATAATGGCAATGCCGAACTTTGATTTTTGCACTAGGCTTAATCCAGTGCAGGTTTAAGCCTGCACTTTCAGTCCCAAAGTTAGTCCCAAAATCAAAAATCCGAGGGGAATTGCATGAATTTACTTAAAGTGGCAGACCAGATGAATCATCATCCCGTCACTTTCCATGCCGAGATGACGTTGGAAACGGCGGTCGATAAACTCACTGATGCCGGCCAGCTTGGCGGGCCGGTGATTGATAAAAACCACAAAGTGGTGGGTTTTTTATCCGAGCAGGATTGTCTGGCGCGGATGTTGTTATCGTCTTACCACGATCAGGTCAGCGCCCATGTCCGCGACGTGATGCGCACCGAAGTCCTCACGGTAAAACCCAATTCCAGCATCATTGATTTAGCCCAGCAAATGCTTGGTGCCAAGCCAAAAATTTATCCGGTAGTCGACGACAACGGTGTCTTAATCGGTGTGATTAGTCGCACCGATGTGCTCAGAGCCATCGATCAGGAACTACATTCGCATTATCGCGCGGTCAGCTGACCGCCGTTTTGCTGATTTGTGGCTGGATTGTGTCCGGCGCTGCTGGATCTGGCTCTGCCAACCTTGTAGCATAACGCCCTTGCTTGAATGAGGGCGTTGTTTTGACTGCTGTACCATCTAAAACTGCTGGATTACCTGTGACTGCTGGAATACCGGTGATTGAAAACGTTGCTGCTTTGCGTGAGCAATTGTTTGGTGAATTATCCAATTGTATGAATAAAGACCTGTTTGGCCTGAAAAAACGGCTGCACGGGGTGAATAAACTGGACCCTGCCAAACAACAAGCCACGCTTACGAAAATTCAGGCCGACCTCGAAAAATCCAAAGCTATCAGAGCCCAGCGTCAACAAACCTTACCTCGTATTACCTATCCGCCTGAGTTACCGGTGGTTGGTAAGCGTGGAGATATCAAAGCCGCCATTGCCGCCCATCAGGTGGTGATAGTGGCGGGTGAAACCGGTTCTGGTAAGACGACGCAGTTGCCGAAAATCTGTTTGGAACTGGGCCGTGGTATCAAAGGATTTATTGGCCATACCCAGCCACGACGACTGGCAGCGCGTAGTGTGGCGCAGCGTCTGGCCGATGAACTGCAGTGTCAGCTTGGCCAGCAAGTGGGTTTTAAAATTCGTTTTGGCGATCACAGCACGCCACTTTCCCATATCAAACTGATGACCGACGGTATTTTGCTGGCGGAAATTCAGCAAGACCGGTTCTTAACGCAATACGACACCATCATCATCGATGAAGCGCACGAGCGCAGTCTGAATATCGATTTTTTGCTCGGTTATTTTAAGCAGCTATTACCCAAACGCCCTGATTTAAAAATTATTATTACTTCGGCCACTATCGATCCGCAGCGTTTTTCCAAGCATTTTAATGATGCGCCAGTGATTGAAGTCTCCGGCCGCACCTATCCGGTGGAAGTGCGTTACCGGGCTGCAACAGACAACGAAGATAAAGACGCCGATCAGCTGCAGGCAATTTTTGATGCTGTGAACGAGCTCTATCGCGAGCCGCCGGGCGATATTCTGATTTTCCTCAACGGCGAGCGCGAAATTCGTGACACCGCCGATGCGCTGGAAAAACAAAAACTGCCACATACCGAAATTCTGCCGCTATACGCCAGGTTAAGCGCAGCCGAGCAAAACCGGATTTTCCAGAATCATGTCGGACGACGCATCGTGCTTGCGACCAACGTCGCAGAAACTTCCCTGACAGTGCCGGGCATTCGTTATGTCATCGACCCCGGCACCGCGCGGTTGTCACGCTATAGCTATCGCTCGAAAGTGCAGCAATTGCCGATTGAAGCCATTAGCCAAGCCAGCGCCAATCAGCGCAAAGGCCGTTGTGGCCGGGTCACCGCCGGTATTTGTATTCGCTTATATAGCGAAGAAGATTTCCTTGGGCGGCCAGAATTTACCGATCCGGAAATTCTGCGCACTAACTTAGCTTCGGTTATTTTACAGATGTTGTCGTTGGGTTTAGGTGATATTCAGCAATTCCCGTTTTTGCAAAAACCAGATAGCCGTTTTATTAACGATGGCGTGAAGTTACTGGAAGAGCTGGGCGCACTGAAAACCGAGCGTGGCGAAGGGCTGCAACTGGCGCCGTTGGGGAAACAACTGAGTCGTTTGCCGGTTGACCCAAAACTGGCGCGGATGATCCTCGCCGCAGCCGGGCAACATTGTTTGCGCGAAGTGCTGGTGGTGACGGCGGCGTTATCAATTCAGGATCCACGCGAGCGGCCACTGGATAAACAACAAAAAGCCGATGAACTGCATGGTCGTTTTACTGATCCGGATTCAGATTTTATCACCCTGCTAAAACTGTGGGATTACCTGCAACAACAGCAAGAAGCGTTAACCAACAACCAGTTCCGCCGTATGTGTAAAGTTGAATTGCTGAATTACCTGCGGGTGCGTGAGTGGCAGGATTTATTTGGCCAGTTGTCGCAAGTGGCGCAGGAACTGCAATTTTCCATCAATGAGCAGGCTGGCGATTATCACAGCATTCACAGCAGTATTCTGACCGGTTTATTGGGCCAAATCGGCACCCGTGATTCTGAAGCCGATTATATGGGGCCACGGCAAAGCCGGTTTTTTGTGTTTCCAGGCAGTGGCTTATTTAAGCGTAAACCAAAATGGGTGATGAGCGCTGAGCTGGTGGAAACCAGCCGTTTGTATGCCCGTACTATCGCCAAAATTGAGCCGGAATGGATTGAACCGTTGGCGCAACATCTGGTCAATCGCAGTTTCAGTGAGCCGCATTGGGAGAAAAAACGCGGCGCGGTCATCGCTTACGAGCAAGTGACGTTGTACGGCTTAGTGATTGTTGCCAAACGTGCGGTGCTTTACAGCAAAATTGACCCGGCGCTTTGTCATCAGCTGTTTATCCGTGAAGCGCTGGTCAATCAAGACCTTGGCAGCAATGAAGCATTTTTGAAGCACAATCAACGGTTGATTGAGGCGGTGACTGAGCTCGAAGATAAGTCTCGTCGGCGCGACATTCTGGTTGATGAAGAAACGTTGGCTGGTTTTTATGCCGAGAAAATTCCGCAATTTGCGAACAACCGCGTCGATTTTGGCAAGTGGTGGCGTGAGCAGCAGAAAAAAGATCCGAAGTTCCTGAATTTTGACCCGGATAGCCTGAAAAAACACGGTGCCGACGCGGTGACTGCTGACAGTTACCCGGAATTGTGGCGCCAGGGCAATCTGACGTTACCGTTGGAATATCATTTCTCGCCCGGCGCACCGGATGATGGTGTCAGTTTAATTATTCCGTTAACGCTCCTCAATCAGCTGCATAATCAAGGGTTTGACTGGTTAATCCCTGGTCTTCGCCATGAGTTACTGGTGGCGCTGATTAAATCGTTGCCAAAAGTGCTGCGCCGTAATTTTGTGCCGGCGCCAAACTACGCCGATGCCTTGCTACAAAGTATCAAGCCAGAAGACGGTGCATTATTGGATGTGGTCAGCCAGCGCCTCAAACGAATGAGCGGCGTGACTATTCCGGACGGCAGCTGGGAATTATCTACTTTAGATGCCCATCTGAAGTTTAATTTTAAAGTGGTGGATGACCAAGGCCATACCCTAAAACAAGGCCGCTCGCTGGATTTACTGAAACAAGAATTGCAGGGCAAGGTGCAACAGACGCTAAGCCAGGTAGCCGAGCAGGGCATCGAGCAGCAAAAACTGACTGAATGGAGTTTTGGCGAGCTGCCGCGTGAATACATCAAAATTCAAAGTGGTTATGAAATCAAAGCCTTCCCGGCGCTGATTGACGATAAACACAGCGTGTCGATTAAATTGCTGGATAACCCGGAGCAAGCGAGGGCATTGTCGTTGCTTGGCCTGCGCCGCTTGTTGCTGCTGAATATTCCATCGCCGGTGAAATATCTGCAGGAATCGTTGCCAAATAAAGCCAAGCTGGGTCTGTATTTTAACCCCTTTGGCAAAGTACTGGAGCTAATTGACGACTGTATTGCCGCCGGTATTGATAGCCTGGTGAGCGAAGCCGATTGGCCGGAAAGTGACACAGAGTTTTTGCAGCTGCGCGATAAAGTACGCGCTGAAATTGGCGAGCGTGTGGTCAGCATTGCACTCAAAGTGGAGCAAATTCTGACTATTGGCCACGATATTTCGAAAAAGCTGCGCGGTCGGCTCGATTTAGCTTTGGCTTATGCCAATGCCGATATCAAACAGCAATTAGATACATTGTTGTTTAAAGGCTTTGTCACCGCGCACGGTGCCGCGAAACTGGATGATGTGAAACGCTATTTACAGGCGCTGCAAAAACGGCTGGAAAAACTGCCGGTGGATCCGCAGCGCGACCGGTTAATGATGCACGAGTATCAGAAAGCGGCTGACGCTTATCAGGCGTTACTCGGCAAGTTTTCCGGCAAAGTGCTGCCGCCAGAAGTGGATGCTATTCGCTGGATGCTGGAAGAGTTAAAAGTGTCGTTGTTTGCACAGCAACTTGGTACGCCTTATCCGATTTCGTCAAAGCGGGTGTTGCTGGCAGTGCAGGAATATAAATAACTTCCCGGTTAAAATTTGCTGAAACCGCCGTTGCGAAAATAACGTTGCGGCCTTCGCACCTTTACAGCGGGCGCTGAAAGAATTATAACAATCGGATGATTTATGCGCTGTATCTGGCCAACGCAACAGAGGATGTCATGCTGACTCGTAACGATAAACGAAATTACTTCCGGATGATGGTCAATAGCGATGTGCAAATGATTGTCAACGACCCAGAATCCGGCAGGGTACTCAGTGGTATTTGCCGCGATTTAAGTGCCACAGGTATGTCAGTCGAAGTAGATGAACCGCTGGAAATGGGCCTGATGCTGCATGTGCGGTTGGAATCGACCAACACCAGTCTGGTGCCGTTGGATGCGCATGCCAAAGTGGTGCGCTGTGGCGCTGAAAGTGAAGATGTTTATTTGCTCGGGCTGTTGTTTATAGAATTAAATTAGTGCTGCTGATCCAATCCATTTTAATGAATGCGTGCCATGTGAACAATACCAGCCGAATGCCTGTCGGATGGCACGCTTCGCGTTTATCCGACCTACGTTTTTATATTTAAAACAAAGTGTTACTTTCACCGTAGGGTGGATAAACGTAGCGTCATCCACCGCGTGCAACGACTACGTTAGCCGAACACCTGTCGGATGGCACGCTTCGCGTTTATCCGACCTACGTTTTTATATTTAAAACAAAGTGTTACTTTCACCGTAGGGTGGATAAGTGTAGCGTCATCCACCGCGTGCAACGACTACGTTAGCCGAGTGCCTGTCGGATGGCACGCTTCGCGTTGATCCGACCTACGTTTTTATATTTAAAACAAAGTGTTACTTTCACCGTAGGGTGGATAAACGTAGCGTCATCCACCGCGTGCAACGACTACGTTAGCCGAGCGCCTGTCGGATGGCACGCTTCGCGTTTATCCGACCAACAACGGTCAAGACTCAAATCACCTATAGTGTTTAAAAAAGTAGGGCGCTACTCGCCGCGTCAGCGGCAGTACGCCGGATGCCGAGTCATTTACATCATCGTTTATTCACGACAGTCACAGTGCTCCTTTTTTCGCCAGGTAAACCGCATTGCCGGTCAAACAGATGACTTTCTGCACTAAAGTCTTTACCCTTGGTTATCTTTTTTTAGCAAACCATTTCTTATGATGTCTTCATCTTCTGCTGTGACTTACTTCAGCTGGCGTAACCTGCTGATTTTAATGGTACCTTCCTTACTAGGTTTGTTTTTATTTATGACGCCAGTGGCGTCTGAAAAAGGCCTGACTATTCCGGTGGCGATGCTGGCCAATGCGTTGAAGCAAGGGCTTGGTGCGCTGACGCCGTTATTGTTAACGTTGATTATTGGCATATCCGCTTTGTTCACGGTGCTGACCAAAGTGCTACAGCCAAAGTTTTTGCAGCAATCAGTGTTGTGGCAAAAACTGTTTAATCCAGCCTGGGTATGGGTTTGGGTCCGCTTGCTTGGCGCGGTGTTTATTGGGATGGTGTATGCAGGTGTCGGCCCGGAGTTTATCCGAAGCTCAGCCACCGGCGCGCTGGTGTTTAACGATTTATTGCCGGTGCTGCTTTGTGTATTTATTTTTGCCGGTTTGTTTTTACCGTTGTTGCTGAATTTTGGTTTGCTGGAAATGGTCGGCACTTTGATGACCAAAATTATGCGGCCAGTGTTTCGGCTGCCGGGGCGTTCGGCGGTCGACTGTATCGCGTCCTGGCTGGGCGATGGCAGTGTTGGTATTTTATTAACCAGCAAACAGTATGAGGCGGGTTTTTATACCGCGCGGGAAGCTGCGGTGATTGGCACCACTTTTTCGGCGGTCTCGGTGACTTTCTGTCTGGTGGTGCTGGGGCAGGTGAAGCTTGAACATATGTTTGTGCAGTTCTACGGCACCATCTGCTTGGCCGGTTTAGTGGCGGCTATTGTGCTGCCGTATTTGCCGCCGCTGCGCCGTAAACCAGATACCTATTTAACCGGAGTCGACCAAATGGCCGCTGAAGGCGGGCATTTTAGTCAGCAGTCAGTTTGGAAACGGGCTTTTTCGCACGGTTTGCATCGGGCAAGCAAAGCGCCGGGACCGGTGAAAACCGTGCAGGAAGGTGTTGAAACTGTACTGGATATGCTATTTGGTGTGTTGCCGGTGATTATGGCGGTTGGTACCTGTGCTTTGATGGTCGCCGAATATACGCCGGTGTTTACCTGGTTAGGCTCACCTTTTGTGCCGTTATTGGAATTGCTGCAAATCCCATTTGCGGTTGATGCCTCTAAAGCGGTGATGGTGGGTTTTGCCGATATGTTTGTACCGTCGATTTTGATTTCGACCGTACCCAATGAAATGACCCGTTTTGTCATTGCCGCCTTGTCAGTGACGCAGCTGATTTATATGTCGGAAGTTGGTGCTTTATTGCTTGGCAGCAAAATCCCGGTGACCTTACTCGATTTACTGCTGATATTTTTGCTGCGCACTTTAGTGACGTTGCCGGTGATTGCTGGTGTGGCGCACTTGTTGTTCTAACAGAGTGTTTTAGCATAAAACGAAAAACAGAAATAAAAAGGGACAGCTCGTTGCTGTCCCTTGTTTTTTGCAGCGTTTGAATAGTGTTTAACGCTTAAATTCCACGTTAAAAGTCACCGGGACCATTAAGCTGATGTCATTTAACTTGGCGATTTCCTGCAGCTTGCGCACACCGGTGTCCAGCTTAAACGATGCGCTATTGATAAGTACTGGCGCTGTGGTCGATGCCTGAATTTTGCCATCGGCCAGTTTAGTCAACGTTAATTGCACCGGTAAGGTCTGGGTTTGATCTAATAACGTCAGGCTCAGCTCAGTACTGTGCTGCATGCTGGCGCCAACCATTAAATCGGACAGCAGCTTTGGCGCTATCATCGCGCTGGCGCTGATGGTTGGGAAGGTTTTGGCATTCAATACATGTTCCAGCATCCGCTCGTTGCGGATTGGGATCAGCGTGTCGATGGTTGCGACCGGAATTTGCACCGACACTTTGCCATCATCGGCCCAGCTTCCCGACAGCTGGCTAAATTTATGCACTTCAGCCACCACGCCGTTTTTCACGGATACAAAACGCAATTGTGATTGTGCCGGATCCAGCTGCCATGCGGCCTGGCTGGCAAAAGCGGTCGTAAGGGCAACGGCGGCAAGTAATAAACGCATATCAACTCCTGTTGAAAGTTCTGGAAAAGCAAAACCCTATCATAACCAAGCATGGTGACTGCAACCAGTGAAAATCGGAACTTTAATATGTGCTTTGTGTTAGATGGCGGAAAACAGCGATGAAAGGATCAGAATTGAGCAGCAAAAAATAGTAGTGGCAAATTGCAGCGCCATCAACCGAAGTGATGATGGCGCTGCCGATCCTATTATTGGATCAGGCAAACCAAGCCTTTCAGGTAATGACCTTCCGGATAAAAACTGGCGATCGGATGATCTGTGGCCTGACTTAAGCGTTCGATAAACAAACAACCACGGTTGGCATCCAGTGCTGCATCCGCAACCACTTTGTGGAACAGACTTTCTTCAATCAAGCCCGAGCAGGAGAAAGTCAGCAGCAAGCCACCAGGTTTGACCAGCAGCATCGCCAGACGGTTGATGTCTTTATAACCACGACAAGCGCCGACTAACTGACTTTTGTTTTCGGCAAATTTTGGCGGATCCAAAATCACCATATCAAACTGCAAACCCTGATCTTTATATTGACGCAGCAGCTTAAACACATCGGCTTTGGTGTTGGTCAGTTTGGATAAATGCAGCTGATTTAATTGTGCATTGCGGGTGGCCGTTTCTAAGGCCAAATCGGATAAATCAGCGTTGGTGACATGATTCGCGCCGCCTTGCAGGGCAGACAAAGCGAAAGTGCCGGTGTAACTGAAACAGTTCAGTACATTTTTGCCTTTGGCATAACGGCCAGCAGCGGCGCGGCTGTCGCGTTGATCCAGATAAAAACCGGTTTTGTGACCGTTGATCACGTCCACCAGAATATTCAGACCATTTTCTTTGATGACGACTTCGCCCGACTCACGCGGCAAATGTAACCAACCAGTTTTTGGCTCTAAACCTTCTTTTTTACGCACATCGGCATCAGAGCGCTCGTAAATGCTGTAACCAGGAAACAGGTTTTTTAAGGCGGCGATAATGTGTTTACGCTGACGCTCGGCACCGGCGCTCAGTAACTGACACACCAATACATCGGCGTATAAATCGATGGTGACACCTGGCAAACCGTCCGACTCGGCGGCAACCACGCGGATACCATTGGTTTGGTCTAAATCAAATAATTGCTGGCGGACGGCCCAGGCTTGTTGAATGCGACGCTTAAAAAAGTCAGCGTCGATCACTTCGTTTTGATCAAAGGTCCAAACACGGGCGCGGATTTGTGAATTGGGTGAATAAGCGCCACGAGCTACAAATTCTCCTTTTTCCGTGACGATATCGACCGTATCGCCGGAATTTGGTGTGCCATGCACCTGTTTGACCGCTTGGGAAAACACCCATGGATGGCGGCGTTTTAACGATTTATCGCGGTCGGCTTGTAAAATAATACTGGAGGTCATGGCGTTGCTTCTGTGTTGGCGGGAAAGAGGCGCATTTTAGTGTGTGAAGCGTCAAAGCTAAAGCGAAAGTTATGATTTGCGATGGTGTTTGTTTATTACTGCGAGCTCACCGGTGTTTTCCCGCGATTTTCGAAACCCGACGAGCATTGTCGCCAAGGGGGCCGATGCGTTAAGGTGAGTTTTTTAGAATTCAGGACATGCCGATGAACCAAGCCGCTGAGCAATCTCTAAACCCAAAGTTACCTGCATTGATGCGGGCGATTGATGTCAAAAATCCGGGCCCTGACAGCACGCTGCAATTTGTCGAACTGCCGCTGCCAACGCCTTCGGCACAGCAAGTTTTGGTGAAAGTGGCAGCAGCTGGCGTCAACCGCGCCGATTTAGCGCAGCGCGCCGGTGTGTATCCGCCGCCGCCAGGTGAAAGTCCAATTCTTGGCCTGGAAGTCGCCGGTACGATCGTCGGAGTTGGCAGTGCGGCTGACAGTCGCCTTATCGGCAAAAAAGTATTTGGCTTGGTGCCAGGTGGCGGTTATGCCGAATATGCTGTGCTGCAGCAGGAGCATTTGTTATTTCAAAGCGATGCGCAAACTGACGTTGTAGCAGCTGCAACTGCGGAAGTATTTTTAACGGCTTATCAGGCAATGCTGCACATTGGAGATCTAAAGCCAAATGGTGCAGTGCTATTCCACGCTGGCGCCAGCGGCGTCGGCACTGCTGGTATTCAGCTGGCCAAACAGCTCGGCGCTGTAGTGGCGGTGACGGTTGGCTCGGACAGCAAAGCGCAGGATTGTTATGCGTTAGGCGCCGACATTTGCATCAACTATAAAACCCAGGATTTTGTCAGCGAATTACAAAAGTTTCGTCCGCAAGGCTTTAACGTGATTGTCGATCCGGTGGCGGCGGACTACATCGGCAAAGATTTACAGCTGCTGGCGTTGGATGGCCGGATAGTGGTGCTGGCGATGATGGGCGGGCGCACGGTGCCGGCGCTGGATCTGGCATTGATGTTTAAAAAACGTGGCCAGTTGATTTGTTCAACCTTGCGTAATCGTTCCGACGACTATAAAGCGCAGTTATGCCGGGATTTTATCCTACAGTTTGGTGAAGCGCTGCAACAAGGTCAGATAAAACCGGTGCTGGCGCAGGTGTTTGACTGGCGTGATGCGGCAGCGGCGCATCAGCTAATGGCCAGTAATGCGCTGACCGGCAAGCTGGTGTTAACTATCCAGACCAGAACCTGACGCACGCTGTCAGGCTGTGGCTGGCTGTGGCAACTGATCCTGCTCGGTAAACAAGCTGCGGGCAAAGTGGTAAATATGGCTTTGATTGGCGGCTTTGAAACTGACGCCTTGTTGGCTGACTTCACACCACCAGGCCGATAAATCAGCAGGTTGTTTGCTGGCTAGCGCCAGGGCGCTAAATAAGCCAATACAGATGCCGGCATCCGGATCACGGGCTGAAGGGTATTCAAATGCTTCGATGCCATGGCTACGCATCGCTTTGCCAAGTTGTTGCGTTGCCTGATAGTGACTGCGATCAGTGATGATAGCGGCCACACTGTCAAACGGCGGCTGTTGTAATTGGATGCCGCGTGCAGTTTGATAAGGGACTGAAAACATGGTGTGGGCCGTCTGAATTTGTGCTTTTGGTGCAAGGCCTGTCATCGAATCCCAAAACAACAAGCGATAATACGCCGCTTCTGCCAACGTGACATTCAGCGTCCCACCGCCATAAAAAATTCCGGGTTCATGCACCTGACCAAAACGGGAACCCCATTTCAGCGGTGGGTAGCGAAAGGGGGTTTTTAGTAAATAATGCAAGTTCTGACAATGCACCGGAAAGTTGGGTTTGCTGTCGTCTAATAAAGTTTCCAACAGCGCCTGTTCTTCCAGCGTGTCGACATAACCTAAAGTGGCAATTTGCTCCTGACTTTCAACCAGCCGTAGCAGCGTACCTTGCAGCGGTTTGATCTGAAGTTCGCCCTGACATTGTTGCCACAGGCTCACACTTTGCCCCGGATCGCATCCAAAAATTGCACCACCGTCATTAAACCGGCAATCGACTGTATTTGTTTGGCCGGAATATCGCCGGTGATTTGATTGGGGTTTTGCATAAAATGCCGGATCCAGCTTTCATCACCGCCGGTGACGGCATACAAAGCTCTGGCCAGGCGCACCAGCAGCAGCGCCAGTTCACCTTGTTTGGAACTTGGAGAGAGTGATAATTGTTGTTTTAAGCGGCTGATGGCGGTGCGATGCACACCCAGTACGGCCGCCAGTTCGGTTTGGGTTAACCCCAGTTGCTGACTGGCATTCAGTACCGCTTTGGCGAGCACGAAATCGGCGCTGGGTTTGGCGATTGCAATGGCTGACATAACGGACCTCCTGCTGCATTTGCACAAATTATGGAGTATATGTGCAAAATGTACAAGGTTAGGCAGATGGGGGGTCCTGTGTTGTTGCAGTTTTGTCAGGTGTCCATTGGCCGTTCATCGGCTCCGGCTCAAACTGCATTTCATGCTGCAAACCTTGTCCAGGTTCGTTCGCTGGCTCGGCATGCTCTGCCATCAGTTGCTGCTGCGCCGTGGCCAAATCAACCCGTGGATCCAACGCTGCAGCCAATGGTGAGGAGACTAAATCACCAGATGCCATCACATAATCCTTCGGCTGCGCTTTATCCTGTTGTTTTTGTTGATAGTTCACTTGGGTTAGTCGCAGAAATAACAAAGCCGCCACCAGCGCCATAAAGGCATACAGCATGCGGCTGCCGCCAAATTGCATAAAAGCGGATGCAATTAAAGGCCCGGTACTGGCACCTAAACCGAAGGTCAGCAGAATGGTGGCCGACAACGCAACCCGTTCATCCTGTTCAATATGTTGGTTCGCCATTGCTGTAGCAAGTGGGTACAAGGTAAAAGCCAGAATGCCAAAGCAGAAGGTAAACACCAGCTGCAAAGTGCCTGACAGCGGTAAAATAGCCATCGCTAACACCAATAAACCAAGCACCACGGTATTGGTGCGAATAAGTCTGGAGCGACGTACGCGGTCGGATAATTTCCCCATCGGCCACTGCGCCAGTAAACCAGCAACGACGGTCACCGCCATATAAGCGGCAACTTGCTCGGTATTCATGTTTTGACTGGCGGCAAAGGCGGGTGCCAGGCCGTAAAACGACCCAACTATCATGCCCGCCATGGCAATGGTGGTCAGTGATTGCGGCACTTTTTGCCAGAATATTTTAATTTTTAGCGGCGCCGGGCGCATTGGATGCGGGTGAATTCTGCGGGTCAATGCCAGTGGGACTATGCAAAGCGCAAAACACATGGCGACTAAAATCAGCGGCTTAATCGTCAGTTCCGGGTTTAAACTCATCGCGCCCTGGCCAAGCACCAAGCCGAGATAAGAAACAATCATATAACTTGCGAACACTGTGCCACGGTTTTTGCTGTCGGCTTGTTCATTCAGCCAGCTTTCCAGCACCATGTACTGGCACATCATACAAATACCGACCATCAGCCGCAGCACCAGCCAGACGTTTAAATCGTCAATCAGCGCATGCCCTAATGCTGATGCGGTGACGATACCGGCGGTGGCAACAAAAGCCCGGATATGGCCAACGCGGGCTATGAGCTTGTGGCCAATTTTTGACCCCGCCACCAAGCCCAGATAATAAGCCGACATCATGCCGCCAATCCAGATTTTGGACACATCAATAGCAGCCAGGCGCAAACCCAGATAGGTGGTGAGTAAACCAGCTGCCAATACCATGAGCAGCGTGGCCAGATATAACGATGAAAATGAACGAATGGTGGCAGACATCTGCTGTCCTTTAGCCTGTCGGAAACTTATTATTCTACCAAAAACAATATTTTAGGAACTGAGTTTAAAGCAATAAAATCAACAATAACGGCTAAAAACAGGGCGCATAAGTGTTAGCGCCCTGATTTGTGGTTCCGGCTTACTTCACCTGCATGCCAGGGGTCGCACCATCATCCGGCGTCAGCAGGAAAATATCGGCGCCACCAGGGCCTGCTGCCATCACCATGCCTTCGGACATGCCAAAGCGCATTTTGCGCGGCGCTAAATTAGCGACCATCACCGTTAAACGGCCAACTAAAGCAGCGGGTTCATACGCAGATTTAATGCCGGCGAATACCTGACGGGTTTCAAACCCCAGATCTAGCTGCAGTTTCACTAATTTATCGGCGCCTTCAACATGCTCAGCGCTAACAATCCGCGCCACCCGTAAGTCGAGCTTGGCGAAATCATCAAAATTGATGGTTGGCGCCAAAGGTTCAAAGCCTGTTGCTGCGCTTTCTGTGGTCGCGACCGCAGATTTGCTGTCTGTTTTCGCTGCCGTCTTAGCGGCCGCTTGCACCGGCTCAGCGCTTGGCTGCAGGTTTTCTTTGGAAGCATCAACCATTGCCTGCACTTTGACCGGATCGACCCGTTGCATCAATGGTTTAAAGGTATTGATACGGTGTGCAGTCAATGCGGTCTGATAGTTATCCCAGCGCAGCTCTGAATTTAAAAACGCTTCCACTTCAATCGCCATCGCTGGTAACACCGGCTTTAAATAATGCATCAGTACGCGAAACAGATGAATACCCATCGAACACACCTGATGGGTTTCAACTTGTTTGGTTTCATCTTTGGCCAGTACCCATGGCGCTTTGGCGTCAATGTACTGATTGGCTTTGTCGGCCAGCGCCATAATATCGCGAATAGCGCGGGCAAATTCCCGTTGCTCAAACGAAGCGGCGATGTTTTCACCTTGTGCCACAAACTCGGCCAGCAGTTCAGGCTCGGCGATGTCGGCAGATAAGGTGCTGTCGAATTTTTTGCTGATAAAGCTGGCGCAGCGGCTGGCGATATTGACCACTTTCCCGACTAAATCGGCATTCACTTTTTGTGAGAAGTCTTCAAGGTTTAAATCCAGATCAACAATGCCAGAGGTTAATTTCGAGGCGAAATAATAACGCAGATATTCTGGGTTTAAGTTGTCGAGATAAGTGCGGGCTTTGATAAAGGTGCCGCGTGATTTTGACATTTTCGCGCCATTCACGGTCACAAAACCATGGGCGAATACGCTGCTTGGTTTGCGGTAACCGGCGCCATCGAGCATGGCTGGCCAGAACAGGCTGTGGAAATAGATGATGTCTTTACCGATAAAGTGATACACCTCGGCGTCTGAATCGAGTTTCCAGAAGTCGTCAAAATTGATACCGGTTTTATCACAAAGGTTTTTAAAGCTCGCCAGATAGCCAATTGGCGCATCAAGCCAAACGTAGAAAAATTTGCCCGGTGCGCCCGGAATTTCAAAACCAAAATACGGCGCGTCGCGGCTGATATCCCATTGTTGCAGACCTTCTTTAAACCATTCCTGCAGCTTGTTGGCCATTTCACTTTGCAAAGAACCACCACGGGTCCAGTCCTGCAACATTTGTTCAAAGGCTGGTAAATCAAAGAAATAGTGTTCGGAATCTTTTAATACCGGCGTGGCGCCGGACACCACAGAGCGTGGGTTTTTCAGTTCAGTCGGGCTGTATGTCGCGCCGCAGGAATCACAGCTGTCGCCGTTTTGATCTAAAGCGCCACATTTCGGGCAATCGCCTTTGACAAAGCGGTCCGGTAAAAACATTTGTTTTTCCGGATCAAACAACTGGCTGATGGTTTTACGTTTGATATAACCACCGGCATCGAGTTTTTGATAAATTTCGCTGGCATAAGCGCGGTTTTCGTCGCTGTGCGTGCTGTGGTAATTGTCAAAACCAATCAGAAATTCTTTAAAATCAGCCTGATGCTCAATCGAAGTTTGGGCAATCATTTGCTCTGGCGTTAAACCAAGCTGCTGGGCTTTGAGCATAATGGGTGTGCCGTGCGCATCGTCGGCACAAACGTAATAACACTGATGACCGCGACTTTTCTGAAAACGTGACCAGATGTCAGTCTGAATATATTCCAGTAAATGGCCTAAATGGATGGGGCCGTTGGCATAAGGAAGGGCGCTGGTGATCAAAATTTTACGTTGGGTCATCAAAAATGGCTCTGCGTGCATAAATAACTGAAAAGAGATAACAACATGATACAATAACGGCCGTTAAAGCGCACCCCACAGAAGGTGCCGTCAGCAATATTCTGTGGGCGTATTTGCTGCGCCGACAATCCAATTGCGGACCCTGGATTTTGACCTTGCGGAGTTTGACCGATGTTTGGCTGGTGGAAAAATAACAAAAACAACTCAAAATCAACTTCGACTTCGAGCTTAACCGAAGCGCAACTGGCGGTGATCCAAAACTTTCAGACAGACGAAATACCGGTCGGGCTCGGCGACTTGTTGCTTGACTTGCAACTAGATGGCAACCACCTCAAGTTACAATTGCCGTTTGCCGCGCAATCAATAGTGCCATTCCTCCTCGAACAGCTCACCGCCGTTGGTTTTAGCGGCCAATTGACCTTAAACTCGGTCAACGAATTACCAGCCACCATCGGCAACATCAAACAAATTATCCTGATAGCTTCCGGTAAAGGTGGCGTTGGCAAATCAACCACTGCGGTGAATCTGGCGGTGAGTCTGGCGCAAGAAGGCGCCAAAACCGGTTTGCTCGATGCTGATATATACGGTCCATCCATTCCAACTATGCTTGGGCTTTATGGCGCCAAAGCCACTTCCCCTGATGACAAACACTTATTACCGCAGCATAAATTTGGCATTTTTATGCAATCTATTGGTTTTTTGGTGGACCCTGAAGCGGCCTCAGTCTGGCGTGGCCCGATGGCGAGTCAAGCGCTGTTGCAACTGATTAATGAAACGCAGTGGCCGGAACTCGATTATCTGGTGGTCGACATGCCACCCGGCACCGGAGATATTCAGCTGACACTGGCGCAAAAGCTGCCGGTCGCGGGCGCCATTGTGGTGACTACACCGCAGGACGTGGCGCTGGCCGATGCCAAAAAAGGTATCAGCATGTTTAATCAGGTGAATATTCCACTCTTGGGCCTGGTTGAAAACATGAGTTATTACCAGTGCAGCAGCTGTGGTCATATTGATGACATTTTTGGCAGCAACGGTGGTGTTGAGTTGGCACAGCGTTATCAAGTGCCAGTGCTGGGGCAGCTGCCATTATTAAAGGCTATTCGCGAATGCAGCGACAACGGCCGTCCAATGGCGCTCGAAGCACACGAACAGACAAAAAACAGTCCAGCAGAAAACAAGCAATGTGCTGATATTTATCGGAAAATAGCCAGACAAGTGATCTTCGCTTTATACTGGCGCGGTAAAAAAATCAGCGAACAACAACCCCAAATTATCATGACGGACGATTAACATGAGACTGTGTGACCGCGATATCGAACATTACCTGCGTGAAGGGAAGATCTGCATTGAACCGATGCCGGAACAAGACATGATCAGCGGAGTCAGTGTGGATATCCGCCTTGGCCATAAATTCAGAAGTTTTACTGCTTATGCCGCGCCATTTATCGATTTAAGCGGCCCACGTGAAGAAGTTCAGGCGGCACTTGATTCAGTGATGAGCGACGAGTTGATACTGAGTGATAATCAAGCATTTTATTTGCATCCCGGCGAACTGGCTTTGGCCATCACGCTGGAATCTGTCACGTTACCGGCGGATATTGTCGGCTGGCTGGATGGGCGCTCAAGCCTGGCGCGGCTTGGACTTATGGTGCATGTCACAGCGCACCGTATTGATCCGGGCTGGTCTGGCAATATTGTGCTGGAATTTTATAATAGTGGTCGGTTACCGCTGGCGCTGCGGCCAGGGATGAAAATTGGTGCGCTGAATTTTGAACTGATGACAGGTGCAGCTGACCGCCCGTATAACAAAAGAACCGATGCGAAATATCAGCAGCAAACCGGTGCTGTGGCGAGCAGGATCGGACAAGATGATCAGTCGTGAATAACTGATGTTGTTGACTGACATCTGTTTTTTTACAACTAGCAGTGCTAGTCACAAAAAAACGACATCGCAGAAATGAAAAAGCCCATACAAAACGTATGGGCCGAAGCAATAAAGCAAAAATGAAGCAGGGCAATTATGCGATAAATCTGCGAACTCATGCAAGATGATTTTGTTGATTATTGTGTTTTTTTGCATAAATACCCGATTTGGCACGGCCGCATTCTTTGAAAAGCCTGCGGTTTTACTTCCTCTGCAACGGAACCGTTCGACATGTCACCGACCAATATCGCCCGACTGTTATTGTTAGCCGCCATTTGGGGCGCTTCATTTTTATTTATCCGCATTGCAGTGCCGGCACTTGGCCCGGCATTTTTAATGAATGGCCGGGTGTTGTTTGCGGCGTTGTTTTTGCTGCTGGTGGCATTGTTGCTGAAAAAGCGCTTATTGCTGGCAGAGCATTGGCAACATTATCTGAAACTTGGTTTTATCAACTCTGCGTTACCGTTTTTGCTGTTCGCTTATGCCGCCGGCGTGCTCACAGCGTCCTTGCTGTCAGTTTTGAATGCCACTGCGCCAATTTGGGGCGCGGTGATTGGGATCTTGTTTTACCGGCAACCGCTTTCCGCCAAAGTTGTATTGGGTTTGGCGCTCGGTGTGACGGGTGTTGCGATTCTGGTTGGTTTTGACCCGGTGTTATTACAACCGGGTGCACTGTGGGCCGTCGCGGCAGCAGCCAGTGCGGCCTGTTGTTATGGGATCGCCACCCATTACACCCGCCGGGCTAAAGCGGTGGAACCTTTTGCCAATGCCCACGGGAGTATGTGGGGCGCTTTGTGTTGTTTGTTGCCGGCCACTGTATTGTTTCCGGTACAACAAGCCATGACACCTGGTGTTGCCGCTGCGGTGCTGGCGCTGGGTGTTATTTGCACCGGTGTCGCTTATTTGTTGTACTTCAAACTCGTGCAGGAAGTGGGCGCCACTTCGACCTTGACCGTCACTTTTTTGATCCCGGTATTTGGGGTGTTTTGGGGCTGGTTGTTTTTACAAGAACAAGTGGGTTGGCACACCTTAGCCGGTTCACTGACGGTGTTAACCGGCACCGCGCTGGTGACCGGATTTAACCCTAGAAGTTTGTGGCATCAGCGCCAGTAACTTATAAAAAAGTGCGACTTACCGCCAACTTTTTGCCGACGCCAATATTCAGAATTCATTCAGACAGCGGCGCGTATAAACGAAGGTATCACTGGTGATCTCGGACCAGTTCTATACCCAACCCATGTGTGAAAACTGCCAAGGCAGTGAGGAGTGTTGTCCATGAACGGTGTCGGTTTTTCTTTATCCATTGTGAGCCTTGCTTTGACACTGGCGCTGACCGGAACCGCAGTTTCGGCCCAAACCACGCCTGACACCGCCACACCTATTCAAGCCAATGCCGCCGCAGTCACTTTCAGCCAGGCTGAACTTGATCAGATGTTGGCGCCCATTGCCCTTTATCCTGACACTGTGTTGTCACACATCTTAATTGCCGCCACTTATCCGCTGGAAATTGTTAAAGCGACCCGCTGGTTAAGCTCGCAGTCGGCGATGACCTCGGAAGAAGCTTTAAAAGCCGCGGAAAACGAGCCTTGGGATCCAAGTGTCCGCGCCTTAGTGGCCTTTCCGCCGCTACTGACCAAAATGAATAATGAGCTGGAATGGACGCAAAAACTCGGTGATGCGTTTTTGATCCAGGAAGCACAATTAATGTCGACGGTGCAGGCACTGCGGGAACGTGCATATGCCGCTGGTCACTTAAAAGATCAAGAACACATTACCGTGCAGCGCCAGGAAAAAGTCATCGTGATTGAACCACGCACCCCAGAAGTGGTGTATGTGCCGGTTTATGATACACGTGTAGTGTACGGCGACTGGATGTGGCGCGAATATCCGCCAATTCACTGGCCGTATCCTGATTATTATTCAGGTGGTTCGTATGTGTATTGGGGCATCGGTGCGCGGGTGTCGTCGGCGTTTTATTTCTCCACTTTTTACTGGCCACAACGGCAGATTGTGGTAATTAACCACCATCATCGTCCGAATTATTATTATCGTCATCGCGATATTATCCGCCATGAAGAACGTCGTCACTGGCAACACAATCCAAAACATCGCCATGGTGTGGTCTATCACCAAAGTTACCAGCCAACCCGTGAAATGCGCGGGCAGGGGTATCAGCAAGCGGATGTGGGTGAGAGGCGCCGTTGGGCGGCGGAACAACGTCAGCGGAATAATGTCAGCGTGCCGGAAGATCGCCGTATTCGCGAACAATATCCGGTGCAGCAACAACGTTCCGCGGTGATTAACAACAACCGTTCAGGTGTGGATGTTGACCGTGACCGGTTACGTCAGCATCGGGAAAATCCAGCAGATACTATGCGTGACGAACAGCGTCAGCGGCGGAACAGCGACCAACGGATGGAACGGCCGGCGACACAACGGCAGATCACGATTGATTCAGGTCAACATCAGGGAAAAAGTCGTGAAATGAAAGGCCGTATTGATCAAACCCAACCGATCAATACTGATCAGCCGGTTCAGGAAAGGCCAGTTTATCAGGCGCCACGTCAGATTGAACGGCATGATCGCAGGGTTTCCGATGCACCGCGGCCCATCGAGCAACCGGTTTATGAAATGCCAAAACCGATAGAGCGCCAGGCACAACCAATCCAGCAAGAACCGGTACGGACTGAACGGCCAGAACGTCCGGTGTACGAAGCGCCAAGACGGATTGAACGGCAAGAGCGGCCAACATACGAAGCGCCAAGACCAATTGAGCGGCAGCAACCAGTCTATGAAGCGCCGCGGCCAATAGAGCGGCAGGAACAACCGGTGTATGAAACACCAAGGCCAATCGAGCGGCAGGAACGTCAGGTGCATGAAGAACCACGTCCAATCGAACGGCAACGACCGGCTTATCAGGCGTCACGTCAGTTCGATCGGGCGCAACGCCAGGAAATGCCGCGTCATGAAGGCAGGCGGCAGGAGCGGCAACGTACCGTCGAAAGTCGTCGTTCGATTGAGTAGTTAGGCGATAAGCGATTGTGTACTCGTAAAAAACCACTGCAACGTGCAGTGGTTTTTTGCATTAAAAGCCGTGTATGCTGCTGGCTTTGCAGCTGCTTACTGGAGTTAAAATGAAGCTATTCGGTTCGTTGTCCTCACCCTTTGTCCGGCGTTTAAGATTGTTGCTGGTTGCTCAGCCGTATGAATTTATCAGTCTGAATATTTTTGAATCCGCCGGGCGGGAAACACTGGTGAAATTAAACCCGACCCGCAAAGTCCCGATGTTGCAGGACGGCGAACTGGTCATTTTTGATTCTGGGGTGATTTTCCGTTATTTATGCCAAAAATTGCAGTTGCCGACGCTCTGCTGGGCGGATGAAAACCGCTTGACGATGATTAACGCCGTCAACGATTCGCTGGTGGAAATTTTGCTCTGTCAGCGCAGTGGTTTTGATACCCAAAGCGATAAACTGTTTTTTAATCTGCAACATGAGCGGGTTGCCGGCACTTTGCAAGTATTGGAGCAAGAAGCCGTTGCAGGGCAGTTTGCAGATTGGAACTATCTGGCGATGAGTTTGTATTGTTTGCTCGACTGGGTGGAATTCCGGCAATTAGCCGATTTGACGCCATACCCGGCGTTACAACAATTTATGCAAGCGTCCAAGGATCGGCCTGGTGTCGCCCAGACCGATCCAAGATTGGCAGGTTAGGCAGTAAAAAACTAATCCAGACCTATAAAACCACCGGTCTGATGTGCCCATAACTGGGCATAAATACCACCGGCAGCAATCAGTTGCTGGTGGGTACCTTCTTCGACAATCCGGCCTTGGTCCAGCACAATCAACCGGTCCATTGCCGCAATGGTCGATAAACGGTGGGCAATCGCAATCACCGTTTTACCAGCCATTAAGGTGTTCAGACTTTGCTGAATGGCCGCTTCAACTTCTGAATCGAGCGCTGAGGTTGCTTCGTCCAGAATTAAAATCGGTGCGTTTTTCAACAGCACCCGCGCGATGGCAATCCGCTGGCGTTGACCACCAGACAGTTTCACACCACGCTCGCCGACCTGTGCGTCTAAACCGCTTTTGCCTTTTGGATCGGTGAGGTCGGCAATAAAAGTGTCGGCTTCAGCAGCTTTAATCGCTGCCAACAATTCAGCTTCGCTGGCATCAGGTTTACCGTACAACACGTTTTCCCGCACCGAGCGGTGCAGCAACGAGGTGTCTTGTGTCACCATGGCGATTTGCGAGCGTAACGATTCTTGCTGCACCTGACTGATATCCTGACCATCAATCAGAATTTTGCCTTGCTCCAGGTCATAAAAGCGCAGCAGCAAATTGACCAATGTCGATTTGCCGGCGCCAGAGCGACCAACTAAACCGACTTTTTCACCGGGTTTAATTTGCAATTGCAGCCCATTTAACACTGGTGCTTTGTGTTCGTGCCCGCTTTCTTTGCCAAAAGCTTTGCCATAGTTAAATTGCAAATCAGCAAAGGTAATAGCACCACCAGCAACGGTTAATTGTTTTGCATCAGGCACATCCTGCACCAGTTGTGGTTGCGCTAAAGTGGTGATGCCATCGACCACGGTGCCGATATTTTCAAATAAACCACTGACTTCCCACATGATCCACTGCGACATACCGTTTAAACGCAGCGCCAGACTGACGGCAATGGCAATCGAGCCAATAGTCACAGCTTGTTCGGTCCATAACCAAATCGACATCGCGCCAATGGCAAACACCAGCAGGTAATTTAAGGTTTGCACCGAGAACGTCAGCCAGGTCACCAGGCGCATTTGCTGATACACCGGTTGTAGAAACTGCGACATGCTGTCTTTGGCATATTGTGCTTCGCGGCTGGTATGCGAAAACAACTTGATGGTGTTGATATTGGTATAGCTGTCGACAATGCGGCCGGTCATTTCAGAGCGCGCATCGGCCTGACGGGTGGCGACATCTTTGAGGCGTGGCACAAAATAACATTGCAGCGCGATATAAAGCGCCAACCACACCAGCAGCGGTGTGACCAACAATAAATCGGCGTCGGCAATCAAGTACAACATGGTACTGAAATACACCAGTACATAGACCATCACATCGAGCAACTTGGTCGCGGTTTCGCGTACGGCCAACGCTGTTTGCATTACTTTGGTGGCGATCCGACCGGCAAAATCATTTTGATAAAAACTGATACTTTGTTTGAGTAAATACCGATGCGCTGACCAGCGGATGGCCATTGGGTAATTGCCCAAAATGGTCTGGTGAATGACCGCTGCGTGCAGCAAAATCAACGCCGGAATACCGACTGCGGTTAACAAACCCATGGTTAATAAAGTTTTACCTTCAGTTTGCCATAAGGTTTTTGGATCTTTTTCTATCAGCCAGTCGACCAACTGCCCCATAAAACCAAATAACGATACTTCGAGCATCGCAATCAGCGCGGTTAACGAGGCCATCACCAATAACGGCCAGCCCATACCTTTGCTGTAATGCAGGCAAAACGCCAATAAACCACGCGGTGGTTGTTGCGGTTCTGCAGCTGGAAACGGGTTGGTTAACTTCTCAAAAAAACGCAGCATAAAAGCTTGATCTCACTGATGAATACTAAAAGCCTGTGGAAGAATTTCGGGCACTATTTCTGGCATTATTTCTGGCACTATTTCTGGCAATAGTGCGCCAACACCTGCTGACAAACCGCAACCACTTGTTGAATTTGCGCCAGACTCACATCCAGATGGGTGACAAACCGCAACCGGCAACGTTGGCCAGCGGCGCTTTGATAAGTGCCCGCGGTGCACAGAATACCTTGTTCGGTGAATTGCTGCCGCAGGAAATCGGCGAGTTTTGGTGATAGGTCGCAAAATAAAATATTGGTTTGTACCGGATGGCAGCTAAATTCAGCCTGAAGTTGGTGTTTTGCAACAGCTTGGTTAAAACCTGCGGCTAATACCTGCGCGTGCTGGTGATCTTCAGCCAGCCGTTGCACATTGTTGGCAAGCGCATAACTACCGGCCGCCGCCAGCACTCCGGCCTGTCGCATACCGCCACCCAGCATTTTGCGGACACGCCGCGCTTTGGCGATAAATTCGTTAGAGCCAAGCAGCAACGAACCAACCGGCGCGCCTAAACCTTTGGATAAACAAACCGAAATTGAATCAAAACCCGCAACCAGTTGCCGTGCGATCTGATAAGGGTCTTGCTGTTGTTGGGATGCAATCGCCACTGCCGCATTAAAAATCCGTGCACCATCGATATGACAAGCCAACCCTTGTGTTTTACAAAGCGCTGCAACTTGCTGCATATATTCAAGCGACAGCACCTGACCACCGGTGGTGTTTTCAATCACCACCAGCCGGGTGCAGGCAAAATGTGGATCGTCCGGTTTAATCGCCGCCAGAATATCGGTGATAGCTAACGAGCCGTCCGGCTGATGGGCCAACGGCTGCGGTTGAATCGAGCCCAGCACCGCCATGCCACCGGCTTCCCATTTATAGGTATGCCACTGCTGACCAACAATCGCTTCGTCGCCGCGCTGGCAATGACTCATCAAGGCTATCAGATTGGTCATGGTGCCGCTTGGCGCAAACAACGCTGCTTCGAAACCCAATAATTCACAGGCTTGGTGCTGCAGCAGATTAACGCTTGGATCATCACCAAATACATCATCGCCCAAAGGGGCTTCAAACATCGCTTGTTGCATGGCCTGGGACGGGCGGGTGACGGTATCGCTGCGTAAATCAATCATGGTTGGGCTCTTTTTCGGAAACATATCGGCAATATCTTGGAAAGTATCGGCACTAGTGTGCCTGAATTCTGCACGGCGCTGAAGTCATCTGCGGTTAACTGAAAGAATTATCTGGCCTGTTGCTAAAGGTATACCTGCTCCATGGCTCTGGGATCAGTCGACATCAGCAGCTCAGCCGAATTCCAAAAGTCAGCCGATATCCAAACATAGGTAAATGTGAAACTTAGTCAAATTTTTGCGGTAGATTGGCCAAATCCGGCACCAGCCATTGTGGTTCAATGCAATCGGTCAGATGGTCGCCAATGTACTGAATGAACTGGCGCGCCGCTGCATCCAGTCTGCGTCCTTTGCGCCGGACCAGATACCAGTGACTTTCCAGCGGGAAACCAGCCACGTTTAGCACCGCACAAGGTTGTGGTTGTTGGCCCAGGGTATGCGCGGAAATAACCGATAAACCTAAGCCAGCTGCCACACAAAGCCGAATTGCTTCGTTACTTTCAATCTGCATGGTTTGCAACCCGCCATGCCCCTGACTGCTGAGCCAGGATTCAAACATCAACCGTGTGGCAGAGCCAGGCTCGCGAATGAGAAACCGCTCCTGTAGCAGCTGCGAAAATGTCAGATTAGGTAAACCAACGGCCCAGTGATCGGGCGGTGCTATCAACTGTAATGGGTTTTTCAGAATGCGCGCCGCTTGCATCGTCTGACCGGCCGGCGGATGACTAAACAGATACAAATCATCTTGTTGGCGCTCAAAGCGCGACAAAATATGTGCGCGGTTGCCGACGTTAACCGTCACCGTCACTTTGGGGAATTTGCGGTAAAAACCACCGAGAATTTGCGGGATGACATATTTAGCGGTGGTAACAATACCAAGGCTGATTTGTCCCAGATTACCATCCCGCTCTTCACTGAGAAAACTACTAAAGTCGTCAAATCTTCCTAACACGTCACCTGCGGCCTGATAAAGTTCCTGCCCGATGAGCGTTGGTGTCAATTGCTGTGCCTGATATTCCAACAGCGGCGCGCCCACGGCTTCGGTGAGCTTTTTTAGTTGCAACGATACGGTCGGCTGCGTCAGATGCAGCATTTTAGCAGCTGCGGTGACCGAACCTAAGCGCACCACTTGCACATAAACCTGTAACAGACGAAAACTCAGTTGCCTTACATCCATAGATGATTGTCTATACCTGACTCTAAAACAATTAATTATCCAATATAACCATTTGTCGGCACAATCGCCAGCCGAGAGCTTGCAGGTATCGCTTTAGTGAGCACGTTGCGGCCGTTTGAATCGGATTAACTCAGGAGTTTTCGAATGCCGGATATTGTGATTGCGTTTTTTGTGCTGGGGTTAACGGCCGGCTTATTAAAATCAGATTTAAAAGTACCGCCATCCATCTACGAAACCTTGTCGATTATGTTGATGCTGGTGCTTGGTCTCAAAGGCGGCATGGCGCTGCATGGTCAATATTCCCACGCCATGTTAGAAAAATTGATCCCAATAGCCTTGATGGGATTGCTGATCCCGTTGTTGCTTTATCCGCTGCTCAAACGCCTAGTCAGACTATCGCAAGCCGATTCGGTCAGCATCGCCGCGCATTATGGTTCGGTCAGCGCCGGTACTTTTGCAGTGGTGTTGGCGCTGGTGGAATTCCAGCAACTACCGCTGAGCGCGGAAACCACGTTATATCTGGTGGTGCTGGAATTACCGGCCATTATCGGGATGTTGTGGTTACATCAGAAACTGAGCGGTGAGGGCAGTACCTGGAGTATTTTGCGCGAGTCACTGACCAGCCGTGGTGTATTGCTATTAGGCGGTGGTGTATTGATTGGCGTGCTATACGGCCCGGATGGCTTAGCGCCGTTAACGCCGGTGTTGTTTGGTGGTTTTAAAACCATGCTGGCGCTATTTTTACTCGAGATGGGGTTGTGTACGGCGCGCGCTTGTTCCCCTTTACCGCTGGCGCAGTGGCGCTTATTAATCTTCGCCGGCGTGGCGCCATTTGGTTTGGCCTGGCTCGGGATTGGTTTGTCGTTGTGGCTACAGTTACCGCATGGCAGCGCTTTGGTGCTGACGGCGCTCGCCGCCAGCGCTTCCTATATTGCAGCGCCAGCAGCCATTCGCGCTGCTATTCCAAGCGCCAATATTGGGCTGGCGTTATTGGCGGCGTTGGGAATTACCTTTCCGGTGAATGTACTTTTCGGGATCCCGGTTTATCAACAGTGGTTGAGTTGGTTTTATCCTCTTCATCCTTGAAAGCTGCAGATGGGTAGGTGAATATCAACCGGCAAGTCGTGGACTCAGCACTTGCCGGTAGGTCGGTAGGTCGATAGGTCGATAGGTCGATAGTTTAGATAATGACGTTAAGGTGTCGCGATGTTGAACCAGAACGGGAATTCTTCCAACATCGCCATCAGCGTTGCAAAAGCTTTGCCGTTACCGTCCAGTTTGACTTTACCTGCTGCCATCAATTGCTGAAAGCTTTGTTGTTTCGTCAGCAATAAATCAAAATCTGCTCGATTCATGGTGACTGTCGCATCTGCATCCGGGCTTTGGATCCCCTGGATATTGTTCAGATGGCTATTTTCCAACTCCAGAAAGAAGTTTTCATGCTTGTCCGGCAACACAAAATTAATTTTAAAATGCTGACCCGCCGCTTTTTTCGCATTAAGTTTGACGCCCAGAAAGTCAAAGACCAGATCAGTTGACATCGCCCGAATCATATCAGGACCCATTTTAGTGGCTTTCGCTTGTTTTGGTAAACCGTGCCGGAGTTCATAACTGCCTGCCAGATAGGTATTACGCCAACTGGCACTTTCTGCCTGATAACCCATTTGTTCAAAAATGTCTGCTTGCAGCAAGCGTGCAGCCTGATGCTCCGGTTGTGCAAAAATCAGATGATTTAACAACTCAGCAGCCCAGCGATAGTCACCTTTTGCAAAGGACTGCTCTGCCAGGGTTAATACTTTTGCAGCACCGCCCATGGCCGAGACATATCTGCGACCAGATTCGGTAGGACTTAGCTTGTCCAAGGTGGCTGGATTCATATCAAAAAAACCAAGGTATTTATTGAGAATGCCCCTGACATTGTGGGAATACGAGCCGTGATACCCTCGGTTGTACCATTCATTTGCTAAAGTTTCCGGCACCGTCAGCTCATTATGAATTTCACTTATGGTGACACCTTGATTGGCCAAATGCAGTGTTTGATCGTGCAGATATCCATAAATATCACGTTGTTTTCTTAGCACTTCCAGCACATACGCATTGCCCCACCGCGGCCAGGAATGAGAAGCAAACATTACTTGGGCATCTTTGGCGTAACCATGGATTAACTGGTTAATGTACTTGCTCCAGCCTAAAGCGTCTCTGGTCTGGGCGCCGCGTAAGGTGTAAATGTTGTGCATAGTTCCGACCACATTTTCTGCCGTCCACAACGCTTTAAATTGCGGGAAATAGGTATTCATTTCCGCAGGGGACTCAGTGTCTGGCGTATTGTGAAAATCCATCTGGATGCCATCGATCACCAGACTTTCATATTCTTTGGTAATTTCCCGGGTTGGCGCTATCAGGCTGACGACACCCAGCGATGTACCTTTACCAATGGCCGAATCGACCTGGCCTTTGGCGTTTATTGGCAAAGCATTGCCGTATTGATAGGTTGTTCTACGGGACATCGCATTGCCCGCCAGCACATTTTCTTTGATGGCATGTTCCATAAATTCGCGTGGGGCAATCACCTGCACCTTGCCACTGTCTACATCTTGTTGACTGATGATGCCTTTGACACCACCAAAATGGTCGGCATGGGCATGGCTGTATACAACTGCATGCACCGGAAACTTCCCGAAGTGCTCGGTCAGTAAGGCAAAAGCGGCTTTAGCAGTCGGCGGCGTCAGTAAGGGATCAAACACAATCCAGCCAGTATCGCCTTTAATAAAAGTGATATTTGATAAATCGTAACCACGAACCTGATAGATCCGATCGGTGACCTGATAAAGGCCATAAGCCATATTCAGCCTGGCCTGCCGCTGCAAGCTTGGATTGATGGTATCGAAAGACTGTCCGTTCATGAGAAACTCGTACTGACCAAGCTCCCACACCACATTGTGCTGATCGTCTTTGATCGTAACGGCTTCAGGTCGTTTTAGCAGGCCTTTATCAATCAACTCGAAATCTTTGGTATCACTAAAGGGTAAGCTGTTTTTTACTGCCGTCTGGTAGGCTTTTGTCGCCGGACTGGCGTCTTTTGACTGGCTGTTTAGTTCCGCTGCCAGCACTGGCTGTAGCAACGAGCAGCAGGTCAGGCTGATTAAAATTGGTTTAAATGGCATCTGGTGCTCCGGATTATGTGCTGAGTGTCAGGTGATCTGCGCGCTCTGGCTGATGATTGGTCTCAAAGTACCGCATCGAGTGATTTTTACTATGGCACAACGTGCCAATCTATTGCGCGGATGTGCATTGTAAAAAAGCATGCCCCTGCCAAATCCAGCAAGGGGGAGATTCTATTGGGGCATGCCAGAAATCAGCAGGTTGCAGAAAAAGTTGCAACCTGCAGTTGCTTAGTGACCAATACGGCGCAATGCCCCGGACGAGAAATCACCGCGCTGAGCTTTGTTGCCCCAAACCATAAATTTCGGCTCTTCGTTACTTAAACCTGTGACTAAATAACGGCCAGAGTTCAGGTCATGTAAGGTTTCAGCCACCATCCATGGAGTAGCAACATCATAAAACATCACATTGTGCGCTTCTGCCATTTTCCACAGTTCACCACGACCATCGTAGTGGTCTATCACTGAAGCACCCCAGCTGTCTTCATCGATATACATGGTGCGCTTGGCATAAATATGCCGTTCGCCTTCTTTCAGGCTGGCTTCCACCACCCAGACTCTGTGCAATTCATACCGCAGATACGCTGAATTCAAATGGCCGGCTTTGACCAAATCTGCGTATTTCAGCTGGGTGTTGAGTAATTTGTAGTTGTTGTACGGAATGTACAGCTCTTTTTTGCCAATCAGTTTCCATTCATAGCGATCCGGAGCACCGTTGTACATATCAAAGTTATCAGCAGTACGCAGCCCATCGGCGCCAGCTGCCGGACCATCATAGGCTACGTTCGGGGCGCGACGGACCCGGCGTTGTCCTGTGTTATATACCCAGGCGCGACGCGCTTCTTTAATTTGGTCGATAGTCTCGTGAACCAGTAAAGCAGTCCCGGTCAGACGGGCTGGTGCGGTGATTTGCTGCATGTAATAAAACAGCACATTATCATCGGCTTTTGCATCTCTGCCTTCGGCTAAAAACTCCGGCCAAGCCAACTGATCGGCCATCTTGACCACCGTATGCGAACCGTCAGCCTGCACAGGTATCGTGGTCAAAGAACGCTGAGCAGAACCACCACGATAGCGGGTGATATGGTTCCATACGACTTCCAATGCGCTTTGTGGAATTGGAAATGGAATGGTGGTGCTAAAATTACTTAAACCATTGCCGCCAGCCACCAGTTCTGCATTGACAGCATTGTTGCGGATCACCGGGTAAAGATTCTCCGGATAAGCGGCTGTGCGCTGAGTCTGGTATACCGGCATTTGATAGTCAGCATACTTTTTGAACATGGCCAGCTGACCTGCGCTTAAACGTGCTTTGTATTGTTCCAAATTACTATTGGTAATAACAAAAATTGGTTTATCTGTGGCAAATGGATCTACAGGGCGACCGCTATCAGGGCTAGCTTTCACTGTGCTTGTGGTTAAACCACCTTTCCATTCAGGGATAGACCCATCAGCATTGGCTGCTTTTTCTGCGCCTAACGGTGTGAGCGATTGACCCAGCTGGGCGGCTTGCTGCTCTGTCACTTTGGCCATCACCAGAGTGCTGTTCAGAGATAAAATTAATAACGCTATGGTGGATAACTTCATATTCATGTGAGGGCTCCTGCTTAATAAGAAATGCCAAAGCTTAAAGAGATAAAGTCTTTGTCTTGCATGATGTTGTGGCTACCACCGCTAAAAGTGGTATACGCCAGATTGACGCTGTATTTCTGTTGGTAGCTGGCTTCAAGGGACAGTCCCATCGATTTGCTGCCTTCATGGAACTGCTGAGCGGGTTCCGGTGAATAGCCGCTGACATCATGAGACCAGGCCAAAGTAGGGGTTAATGAGATACCGTAAAATAAATCGGTGTATTCCAATGCCGCACGCAGGCGATAACCCCATGCTGAATCAGTGACAAAACCGTCATTGCTGCAATCTCCAGCGATGGCTTTTGCCGCCACCAGATTGGCGCAGTTCATCCGAAAGCCTGCCACCGGATGATTAAAACCAGCGTCAAAATCACCTAACCCAAATACTGCATTACGTCCGTATTTTTGGTCTGATTGCTCCACACCATCGGTCAGAATAAGACCGGCTTCTCCGATCAGGGTTAAACGGGAAGCACCGAGCACCTGTTCATAAAACTGCAGGGCGGTCAGCTGAAATTGACTGACGTCAAATTCATCATAGCCTTGCACCACATCTCCAAAACCGGCAGCTTTCACCCGGCTGGAGTAACGAAATGCCGGGTTTTCGGATAAAGCGCCATTCAATATTTCCGGACCACTGATTTGCAGCGGGCTATCTGGTTTGTATGACACTTCGCCGGACAGGGCCAGGCCATCCAGGTTAGTCGCAAAGCTGAAGCCGTAATATTGCTGATCTTCCGGGTATGCAATCAAATAACCAGGATTTAAGGCAGACAACACACCACCCGTTGGATCCAGTGCTTTGGGCACAAACACACTGGTCACGCCAGGCAGTGACAGGGTTTTAGTGCGGACCGCATTAATCATTGGCAGCCTGGAGTGCAGATTCAGGTAGTAGACTCCAAACTCGGTGTCATTCAGTGCGGCAGCAAAATAGCGGGCAGCAATACCATATTGACCGCCATCATCAGGTTCCATATCGGCTTGACGCTTGGCAAAAAATCCACCGGCAATCGCAGTTCTGTCGGGCACTGCCACTGTGACTGCATTACAACCGTCCGCAGCAAAGTCGGCGGCAGAAAAGAAAGTACCGCAGCCATCGATTTGGGTTTTTTCCCATTCATACTGATAAAAACTTTCCAGGCTGAGACTGTCGGTCAAACCTATGTTGGAATACAGCATGCCAACGGGTAATAAACCTTCTTTTAATTCAGCACCAGGGCGTCGAAACGCACTGACATCGATAGGGTTGATGGAGTTAATGCCACCCTGAATAAAAGTACTTTCACCCCAACTGACCACCTGACGGCCTAAGCGGATATTGACAGGCTTTGCTGCAATATCGAAGTCACCATAGACATAAGCATCCAGCAGTTGGATGCCGGAAAACTTAGCGTAGTCAGCAAAACCGGTATCGCTTAATGGGGCTCCTGGTGTGTAACCGTTTCCACTATTGCCGTGCGCGCGGCTTTCATCATTCAGCTCTTTATCATGCCAGTATTTCACCCGGACAAAGGCACCAACATTGTCTTTGGACAGCTGAACATCATGAATACCTTTGACGATTTTAGAAAAGCTATCTCCCTCTTCAAAGTTCAGGTTGCCATCATCCGTGGTGGAAGTGGCGCCTTGTCCACCGTTGAGTGTGGCGATAAAGCGGGGATCTGCTTTTTCTGTTCTCCAGCTGGATCCGATACTTAATTGTGAGTTGATTTGTAATAACGTTGAGTCGTCATCGCCGAAGTAAAAATCAGCCGCCTGGACGGATGAATGCGCGAAAGCGCTGGCGATTAGTGCAGCCAACAATGTTTTATTATGTTTTTGTTTTATCATGTTGAAGTTCGCTCCCTTGTGTCATTTGTAAAGTACAGCTGTTACAAAGTACGCTGCTGGTTGGCGATGAGAATGGCTGAATGTGCCAATCTATTGTCATTTCAAGACAGACCTCATAGAATCAAATGGTCTGCCCCCTATAAAAAAATGACTTTGGCTACACCCTGTAGACCAGAGCGAGGTTATAAAACGGAATGCTGATTTGATGAGTGCTTATTATTCAACTCTGGGTGGATGGCTGATCCCTTTTTCTAGGGTCATGCAGCTCAATAAGATAGATCTGGCGCAGGCATTAGCTGAATGTGACATCACGCCAAAAGATTTTGAAAATCAGGAATCCAGAATTGCCGTAGAAAAGCTGGCTTTGTTACTGGACTATTGCAATAGCAAGGTGCCCCGCAAGGACATGACCGTGCAGATTGCCCGCCAGTTTCACCCAGGCATGTTTCATGCTCTGGGTTATGCCATGATGTCGTCCAACAGCCTGAAAGATGCATTGGCCAGAATTGCCCAATATAAGCGGGTGGTGTCCAATACTTGCAGTTTGCTGTTGCAGGAGAGTCATGAGGGGCTGTTATTCCAACTGAATGTGGTGTGTTATGAAGACAGCCACAGGCCTGTCATAGCGCCCAGCGTAGTTGAGACCTTTATTGCCACGATAGTGCAGTTTGCCAGAGAAGTGGTTGACCCCGAATTACACCCGAAAAAACTGTTGCTTAAAGCCGGGCCACCCGTGGGCCAGTATCAGGCTGAGTTTTTTAACTGTGAAATTTTATACCATCAACCGATAGACGCCATCTTGTTTGACAGTATTCAGGCTTCGCAACGGCTGATGAGCGGCAATCCGCTGATTACTCAGGTGCATGAAAAAATGCTGGACGAGTTTTTATCCCGCATCGACAAAAGTGACCTGATCCACGTCGTGAAAAGCAGAATTTATCAACATCTGGCTTTGGGAGCGCCTTCTCAGGTAGAGATGGCGACGATGCTGGGTATGAGTTTACGCAACTTACAGCGAAGGTTGCAGGAAAAAGGTAGTAATTACAAAGATATACTTGAGCAAACGCGTAAGAAGCTGGCACTGGACTATATTGAGCAGCCACATCTTTCCTTGGGTGAAATTGGCTATTTGGTCGGATTTTCCAGTGTTGGAAATTTTAACCGGGCTTTTAAGCGCTGGACCCAGCAAACCCCCGGTGAATACCGCTCGCAACTGACCAAGCTATCTGAACATTCATCGCGCCGTTGACTTTGTTTTAGGGGTCGCCGGGATCCTCTGACGGCTGCAACAAGGATAACGAATTGGCGCGTATAACACATTGTCCCCGGTATTGATTGGTGAATAATCGGCAAAACAAGCCACGAAAGACCAATGCCTATGTTCCGTCGCACCCTCATTTTTTTAAAGATACTTCCAGCTCTGCTGCTCGCGCCAGCCGCATTAGCAGAATTAGAATTATTAACCCAGCCTTCATTCAATCATCGTTTGGCAGACAAAGCCGTTCTCATGAGCATTCAACCGGTTGGCCAGCATTTTCTGGTGGCTGGGGAGCACGGGATCCTACTGGACTGGCGGGATAGTGGTCGCTGGTTGCAGCAGCCATCGCCAGTCAGTGTGGCGCTGACTTCAGTCACTGAATTGGCTGATGGCAGCCGGATTGCGGTAGGTCAGGATGCAGTTATCCTGGTCAGCAAAGCGGGCACCAGTCATTGGCGAAAAACCTTTGATGGCTATGAACTGAGCCGCTTACAACTGGCTGCACTGGAACAAAAGCAACAACAGCTGCAACAACAACGAGACCAATTGGGGCCGGAGCAGGATGCTGCAGAGCTGGACATCCAGCACGAAGAGCTTGGGTACAGTCTGGATGATAATAAAGCCGACCTGGTCACAGGTCCAAATAAACCTTTGTTGTCAATCGTCAGCGCTAAAAACGGGTCCGTGTTTGCCGTAGGCGCTTACGGCACTTTGCTAAAAAGCACAGATCAAGGCGAACACTGGCAGTTGCAGGATTCTTTACTGGACAACCCGGACAAATTTCATCTGAACGCTATCACGGTCACTGCGGATGGGGCGCTGTATCTGGTCGGTGAAAATGGTCTGGCCTTTTCCTCGACAAGCAATGGCGAGAGCTGGGACGCACTTAATGTGCCTTATGACGGCAGTCTGTTTGGCATTGTCGCGCACGGTGCTCATCTGGTGGCCTTTGGCCTGCAAGGGAATATCCTGCGGTCTCATGACCATGGCGCGACATGGCAGACGTTGGCTGTAAATACCAGTTCAAGTTTGTTAGGTGGCACCATTAATGCGGCCGGAGATGTAGTGTTAGTAGGGCATGGTGGCGTTATCGTCACTTTTAATGTTGCCCGACCTGACGCTGCAATGCTGCTAAAACACCCTTCCGGTGCGGCTTTTTCTGCCGTCGCTCAACGAGACAATACATTCATTCTGGTGGGCCAGTTTGGCATGACCGTCTGGAACAAACCCTGAGGTTTTGAAAGCTATGACTCATCAAGTTTCTAAAGTAGCGTTTTTTTTAGAACGGCTGATTTTTGGCCGGCGTTTGCTGATTATGGGTGTTATCGCAGCGCTGACGGTATGGCTAAGTGTACTGGCAACGCAGGTTAGACCCGAAGCAAGTTTCACTAAAATGATCCCCGGTTCACACGAGTTCATCAATAACTTTTTTGAGTATCGCAAGGAATTGGCCGATCTTGGCAATGTGGTGCGGATTATTGTTGAAAGTAAAGATGGCGATATTTTTACCGCAGAATTTCAGCAAGTGCTGAAGCAAGTGTCAGATGAAGTTTTTTACGTTCCGGGCGTGAGCAGGGATGGGCTGAAATCTTTATGGACCCCCAATGTGCGCTGGCAGGAGGTGACAGAGGAAGGTTTCGCCGGAGGTACTGTTATTCCGGACGGTTATGACGGCTCAAGCGCTATGGTCGAAGCGCTCCGATCCAATGTGTTTAAATCGGGTCAGGTTGGCGTGTTGGTGGGTAACAATTTCCGCTCTGCTGTAATCCTGGCGCCACTACAGGATATTCATCCGGAAACCGGCTTACCGCTGGATTATCATGACCTTTCCACGCAATTGGAAAACAACATCAGACAGAAATTCAATAGTGAAAAGATTGATATTCATATTGTTGGTTTTGCCAAAGTCGTCGGCGATTTAATTGATGGCGCCATGCAGGTGCTGGCGTTTTTTGTGGTTGCCTTACTGATTACACTGCTGTTGTTGTGGTGTTATGCCCGTTGTTGGCGCAGTGCCATCGCCGTTTTATTTTGCTCGGTCATTGCCGTGTCGTGCCAGCTTGGGGTGCTGCAGCTATTAGGTTATGGCATCAATCCTTATTCGATGCTGGTGCCTTTTCTGATCTTTGCAATAGGCGTTAGCCACGGTGTGCAGATAGTCAGTGCCGTGATCCACAACACGGTCACGGGAGCCAGCCGTATTGAAGCGAGCCGTCTGGCATTTCGCTCTTTGTATGCTGCCGGCATGACGGCTTTACTAAGCGACGCCATCGGTTTTACTACGCTGATGGTCATCGACATTGGGGTGATCCAGGAGCTGGCGATAGCGGCAAGTATTGGTGTGGCGGTCATTATTTTAACCAATCTAATCGCATTGCCCCTGCTGCTTAGCTACAGCGGTGTGTCGCAAAGCGCTATTCGATATGCACAACAGTGTCAGAAGAAGCCGCTGCTGGTGGAAAAGCTATTCGCGGCTTTTGCTAAACCAGCGCGGGCAAAACTTGCATTGATATTGGCGACTGCTTTATTTGCGCTTGGCGGATATGTGGCAACGCAAGTTAAAATCGGCGACTTAGACGGTGGTGCGCCTGAGCTCAGACCCGACTCGCGTTACAATCTCGACAATGCTTATCTGGTGTCAAATTATAGTACCAGTACCGATGTATTTGTGGTGATGGCAAAAACCGCAGCAGATCAGTGTACTTCATATCAGAATCTGGTCTGGATGGATCAATTCCAGTGGCATATGCGCAGCGTAGACGGGGTACAGGATGTGAAATCCGTTGTCAATGTATCCAAATTTGGCAACTTTGGCATGAATGAAGGTGCATTGAAATGGTACGGTTTAAGCCGGAATCAATCGGTGACCAATGCTTCAGTCGACAAAGCACCAGCCGGATTAGTCAACAAGGATTGTTCGATGGCGCCGGTGCTTATTTTCTTGAATGACCACAAGGCTGAAACCTTGCAAACAGTGGTGGCAGCAGTACGACAGTTTAATGCTCAGTATCAACCAGATACAGTGCAGTTTTTGATGGCCTCAGGCAATGCCGGAATAGAAGCTGCGACCAATATGGTGATCGAAAAAGCGCAGCTTGAAATGCTGATCTGGGTATATGCGGTGGTTATTTTACTCTGCCTGATCACCTTCCGCTCTGTGGCTGTTGTGACCTGTATCATTCTACCATTGGCGCTGACGTCGGTATTGGGGCAAGCACTGATGGTGTGGCTGGGGATTGGCGTTAAAGTAGCCACCTTACCGGTTATCGCTTTGGGCGTGGGCATCGGAGTCGACTATGGCATTTATATTTTCAGCAAAATTAAAGAAGCCTTACCGCAAAAAAAATCGTTGTATCTAACGTATTTGTTCGCATTAAATCAAACGGGCAAAGCAGTTGCTTTCACCGGACTGGCGTTAGCAATAAGCGTGGCAACATGGGTGTTTTCCCCGATAAAATTTCAGGCGGATATGGGACTACTGCTTACCTTTATGTTTATCTGGAATATGCTCGGAGCTTTGATCCTGGTACCTGCAATGGCCTGGTTGCTCAATATCGGAACTCAACACGACACCACTGAGCTCGCTCAGTCTGACAGCCGGAGGCCATAACATGACACTGATCACTTCCATCGACCAGCTAAAACCAGCGTTGGCGCTACAAAGAAGTGCATTTGCCCATCAGCCATATCCTGAATACACCAGCAGAGTGGCACAACTGAAAAAATTAAAAGCGCTGGTACTGAACCATCAGCAGGCATTCATTGACGCCATGAGTCAGGATTTTGGCCATCGCAGCAGTGATGACAGCCGGATTGGCGACATCCTGACGACTGTCGCCGGTATCAATTACAGTTTGAAGCGCCTCAAAGGTTGGATGAAAGCGAAATCCAGGCACGTAGGTTTGCTGTTTCAACCAGCCAGTGCCAGTGTGATGTACCAACCATTGGGCGTCATTGGCATTATCGTACCCTGGAACTATCCGTTGTTTTTAGCGTTAGGCCCATTAACTGCGGCATTCGCCGCTGGCAATAGAGCGATGCTGAAAATGTCAGAACACACACCGGCCACCAGCCAGTTGCTGGCCGAACTATTGGCGCAGAGTTTTCCGGCGGAGCAGGTGACTGTGGTCGGTGGTGCCGCGGACGTTGCGGCGGCTTTTTCTGCATTGCCGTTTGATCATTTGTTTTTTACCGGTTCTACCCAGGTCGGCAGGCAGGTGATGCGGGCTGCTGCTGAAAATCTGGTCCCTGTGACTTTAGAGTTAGGCGGAAAATCGCCTGCCATCATTGCGCCTGAGATGGATGTGAGCACTGCTGTTTCGCGAATGATTCTGGGGAAAACCCTGAACAGCGGGCAAACCTGCGTCGCGCCTGATTATGTGTTATGTCCGGCAGATAAAGTGAATGAACTGGTCGTCGAATTTACAACCCGCTTTAACCAGCTGTTTCCTGAGATAGCAGAAAATCGGGACTACAGCTGCATGATCAATGCAAGCCAGTATCAACGCTTACAACAGGGGTTAGCGCAAGCCGCGAGCCTCGGTGCTTTGCTGATCCCTTTGTCTAAAGAGCCAACGCAGCAGCTGCAACGGAAAATACCTCTCACCTTGCTGCTCCATGGCACTGATGAGATGCAGTTGATGCAACAGGAAATTTTTGGGCCAGTATTACCTATCGTCAGTTATGAAAAATTGCAGGACGCTATTACGTATGTCAATCAGCGGCCACGGCCACTAGCATTGTACCTGTACAGTTTTGACGCGAAAACCCAACAACAGGTGATGCGGCAGACGCATGCCGGTGGTGTTTGTCTTAATGATGCAGCCTTTCATGTTGCCATTGATGATTTGCCGTTTGGAGGTGTCGGCCCTTCTGGTATGGGGCAATATCACGGCGAAGAAGGCTTTAAAAATTTTTCCTGTGCTAAGTCGGTGCTGAAAAAAGGCCGGATCAGCCTGACGCCGTTATTATTTCCACCTTATGGCCGTTGGATCCATAAATTGGTGTACCGGTTATTTATTCGTTAACTTCGTTGCCTTATAAGGATTTTTTCTATGCAAGAATCACATAAAGAGGCTATGGCCGAGACCCATCAGGTGCAGAATCAGCCTGCAGCTCTGGCCAATTACAATGCGTATGCGCACGACACAATTTTGAAATATTGGGTTCAGCAGTTTGGTGGCGACTGGGCAACAACACAATTGGTAGATTTTGGACATCGCATCGGCCATGACTTGCAAGAAGCCGGGTTCTTAGCCAATAAACATTTACCTGAATTTCAGTCGCATGACCGATTTGGCCGACGTATTGATCAGGTTGATTATCATCCTGCTTATCATCAATTAATGCAGCACGCGATAGAGGCCGGGCATACCAGCCTGCCATGGACTTCTCCGCAGCCCGGTGCTCATGTGGTGCGAGCGGCGATGGCCATTTTACATACACACGCCGATCCTGGATCGGGTTGTCCTTTGACCATGACCTTTGCCAGTGTGGCTGCCTTATTGAACCAGCCTGATGTCGCTAAATTATGGCTGCCAAAAATTACCGCACGGCAGTACGACGGCAGTAACAAGCCGTGGTTTGAGAAACAAGGCGTAACCATCGGCATGGCGATGACCGAAAAACAAGGTGGTACCGATGTCCGGGCCAATAGCACGATGGCAATTGCCTTGCAGCAAGGCGGACCAGGCAAGCTCTATCGCCTGACCGGTCATAAGTGGTTTTGCTCTGCACCGATGTGTGATGGCTTTTTAGTGTTGGCTTATGTTGCTGATCAATTATCTTGCTTTTTAGTGCCACGCTGGCGAGAAGATGGCAGCAAAAACCCGATGCAGATCCAGCGGTTAAAGCACAAGCTGGGGAATCAATCCAATGCCAGCTCGGAAGTGGAATTTCGTGACGCCCATGGTTGGTTGATTGGTGAAGAAGGCCGTGGGGTGCGTACCATTATTGATATGGTCTCACTAACCCGCTACGACTGCATGTTAGGGTCCAGCGCGCTTATGGCACAGGCCGCAAAAGAAGCCATCTGGCATACCGCAGGCCGCAACGTCTTTGGCCGGAGTTTGCATCAGCATCTGTTGATGTTAAATGTGCTGGCTGATCTGGCGTTGGAAGCTGAAGCCGCTTTGGCTATCTCATTCCGTATTGCTCATGCGCTGGATCAACCACAGGATCCGCAGCAAGCGGCGTTAGTGCGTTGTGCTACCGGCATTGGTAAATACTGGATTTGTAAAAGGGCAGTGCAGCATAGTTTTGAAGCGATGGAGTCGATTGGCGGTGTCGGTTATGTGCAGGAAAATGTCGCCAGCCGGTTGTACCGTGAGGCTCCGGTCAATTCCATTTGGGAAGGCGCCGGTAATGTGCAGTGCCTTGATTTATTAAGGATTGTGCAGCGTGAACCACAGGTTCTGCATGCGCTGTTTGCTGAGTTTGAACAAGCCAAAGGGAAAAACCCGTTGTTCGATAAAAAGTTGACGCGCTTTCAGCAGCATTTCGCCGATAAAAACCAATTGGAACCGCGCGCCAGACAGCTGGTGGAGCAAATGGCGCTACTGTGGCAGGCGGCGACTTTATTGTGTTATGGCGAAAGCTGGATAGCAGAAGCTTTTGTCGCGTCGCGCTTGTCGGATGAAAGCTACAGCCAATACGGCACATTACCCGATTCAGTGGATGCAAAAGCAATAGTCGATCGTGCTTTAGTCCGTTTCAGTTAATCAGCGCTAAGCACTTCAAAGGAGCACCACAATGAATATTAATTACATTGCCCCAGAATTTTCCAACCTGGCAGAACTGCTGGAACACAGTTTTCAGGCTTATGCCGATTTGCCGGCTTATCAGTGTTTGGGACAACAGTTCAGTTTTGCTGAGTTGGAACAAAAATCGCGTTACCTTGCCCAGTGGCTGCAAAATTGTACGGCGTTACAAGCCGGCGATCGTATTGCCATTCAGTTACCGAATATCACTCAATATCCGATTGCCGTGTATGCTGCACTGCGGGCTGGCTTGATTGTAGTGAATACCAATCCGTTATATACCCCCAGAGAAATGCAACACCAATTCAGTGATAGCGGGGCTAAGGCTCTGATTATACTGGCAGATCTGTTGCCCAAGCTGGAAACCATTTTGGCAGATACCGCGCTGGAAACTATTCTGGTCACTAAAGTCACCGATCTGTTGTCCCCAGGTGCTCATGAACAGTCTGGTTATCTCAGCCTGACAGCGGCGATTGCACTGGGCGCTGAACTTCCTGTTTTACAGCCTTGTATGGCAAGGAGGGATGATATTGCGGTTCTTCAGTATACAGGCGGTACGACGGGCGTGGCCAAAGGGGCTTGCCTCAGTCATGGCAATTTATTGGCCAATGCGCAGCAAATGCGTGATCGGTTGCTACAGAAACTGGGCACAGGCGAGGAGACTTTTGTCTGTCCGTTACCGCTTTACCACATTTACGCTTTTACCGTGAATATGCTGTCGTTGTTCCATATGGGGAATTTAAATGTACTGATCCCCAACCCAAGAGATCTGGATGCTTTTGTCGGTTGCCTGCAAAAAGTGCCAGTCACCGGCATGGCTGGCATCAATACGTTGTTTGTTGGTTTGTGCCAGCATCCACAATTTAAACAACTGGATTTTAGCCAGCTCAAAGTGACGTTTTCAGGTGGTTCTGCCTTAACCAGCGCCGCATTTGAATTATGGAAACAAGTAACAGGTTGCACTATCACCGAAGGCTGGGGACTGTCCGAGACGTCACCGGTGGTGACACTGAATCATTTTGGTCAGGAGCAGGTAGGAACTGTGGGCTTGCCACTACCGCATACCGAAGTACAAGTCTGGAACGAACAGCAGCAGCGTCAACCGGATGGTTTTGAAGGTGAACTAGTGATCCGTGGACCGCAGGTGATGCAAGGTTATTGGAATAAACCAGATGAAACGGCCAAAGTCATGCATCAAGGCTTTTTCAAAAGTGGCGACATTGGGATTATTTTAGCTGATGGCAGCGTTAAAATTGTCGACCGCCTGAAAGACATGATCATTGTCTCCGGTTTTAATGTCTATCCGAATGAAGTGGAAGATGTATTAAGCCGCCATCCCGCAGTGCTGGAATCCGCAGTGGTCAGTGAACCGGATGAGCGGACGGGAGAGCGCGTGTGTGCTTACGTCACTTTACGTACAGGTGTTCATGCAGAAGTGACAGCAAATGAACTTATTCAGCATTGTCAGGAGCTTTTAACGGCCTACAAAGTGCCAAAAACCTTACGCTTTTTGCAAGAACTGCCTAAATCATCGGTAGGCAAAGTATTACGCCGCGAATTAAGGTTACCGAAGTAAAAATTCAGCTTGTAGGCTAAGGGGGTTAACGCTCCCTTAGATTACAAGCTACATCGGAAACTATGGGCGAAAAGCAGAACCCGCGAGGTCGTGGCTGCCTGTTTACACTAACCCGACTCAGGCTTCTAGCAAAATCAGCTGTGCTGCTTTTTCTGCAATAGCGATAGTCGGGGCATTAGTGTTGCCACTGATTAATGTGGGCATAATGGAAGCGTCGACAACTCTCAATGCTGCAATGCCATGCACTTTTAAGTGCGAGTCGACCACTGCCATTGGGTCATGTCCCATTTTACAAGTACCAACAGGGTGATAGACCAAACCAATACGCTGCTGTATTTTTTCAAAAAGAGCGTCGTCAGATCCGGTCTCAATGCCTGGGCTTATTTCATCCGAGCGGTAGGCATCAAAGGCGGGGGCAGACAGAATTTTATGTAGTTGACGGATACCATCGACCAACACCTTTTTATCATCGGGATGGCTGAAAAATCTGAAGTCTATGACCGGATCTGCGGTTGGATCTGACGAACTCAGGGTGACAGTGCCAGTGCTTTTTGGACGTAATACACAGACATGGCAAGAATAGCCATGTTGACTCATCAGTTTCAAATCGCGACCACTATCATCAAACAACAAAGGCAGCATATGCAGCTGGATATCCGGACGATCGACTTGCGCGCTGGATTTCAGAAAACCACCTGCCTCGGTGATTGAATTGGCCAACTTGCCTTGTTTGCGGCTGAAGTAACGAACAACGTCCGGAAACATTCGCAGCAAGCCGCCTATTGATGCGGTGAAACCGTCTTTCTTTTTACTTTTTACCAGCACACAGGCATCAACATGCTCCTGCAGGTTCTGACCGACCCCAGGTAAATGCTGCAGACATCTGATGCCATGTTGAGCTAAATGTTCTTGGTCGCCAATACCGGACAACATCAACAATTGCGGTGAATTGATGGCACCGCCACTGAGAATAATTTCCTTGTTGGCCCTGATACTGTGTTTTTGACCATTGTGACTAAATTCTACCGCGACTGCGCGCCGGTCTTGGAGCAGTACTTTATGCACCAGAGCACCAGTGAGGACTGTCAGATTGACTCTGTGCAACACAGGTCGCAAATATGCCCGGCCTGCACCACAACGTTCGCCATCTTTGATGGTGCATTGATAATAACCCACACCTTCTTGCGTGGCACCGTTAAAGTCCGGGTTAAAGCGAAAACCCGCCTGGCGGCTGGCTTGAATAAAGGCTTCGGTTAACGGGTAGGTCGCAGGTCTATCGCTGACACACAACGGGCCGTCTGCCCCATGATAAGGGTCTGCACCTCGTTCATTACATTCCGACATTTTAAAGTAGGGTAACAGTTCGTCAAAAGACCAGCCGCTATTACCAGCTTCAGCCCACTGATCGTAGTCCTGCTGCTGCCCGCGTATATACAGCATGCCGTTGATGGAGGAACTGCCACCCAGCATTTTGCCCCGGGGCACAAAGATAGGTTTACCATGGCGTAAATTCGGATCAGATTTGGCTTGAAACGACCAGTTGTACTTTTTCAAAAACATAAAACTGGCAAAGGCGCCGGGGATACGGACCAAAGAAGACTGATCCGAACCACCAGCTTCAAGCACTAATACTGAAAATAGGCCATTGGCAGACAATCGGTTGGCTAGCACACAACCCGCTGAACCGGCTCCTACGATGATATAGTCAAATTTGGATTGCATGCTTGTGCCTCATCAAGTTTCAATGGACAGTAGCAAATTACGAGCGAAAGTCATTCGCTTTGGCCGCCAAACATTTATCAGCAGTCTGCTTTACATTGTGTAAACATCGACCAGCCACATGCTTTGGCAGCGGTTTGCTGATGTCCCGCGGCGCAATCCACCCGCCGATTACGGCTGTTTCTTACGAAAAAGGCGTTGGCGTGTGTTGTCGTTATCCTGACATTTTTCCCCAATCAGCCGAACTTTGGTGCATCAAAATCAGCCGGTTCGTCAGAATAAACGCAGACGTTCCAGGCTTGCGCCAGACCATCGTCGGCTAAGCAATACTTCTCAAAAAAATTATTAATTTCAGCGCGCTGACAATGCGCTTCAAAGCTTGCCAAATCAGCCCAGACTTCATTAAACACAATTGGATAGCCGCAGCCCGGTGCAAAGGGGCTTTGGATCTGACGGGTGACGCGGTATTGCAGACAACCATCTTCCCTCAAAGTATTGGGTTCCAACTGCTGCAACATTTGAAATAACGCTGCTTCCTGACCCGCTTTAGGTAAAAACTGCGCCAGACAATAGACTTTTTTTGACATTAAAAACTGCTCCAGGTAATCAAAACCGGCCGAGTGTACTGCAGTCGATGACTGCTGTCAGCTTTGTCCGCTTCAGAACAAGCCGTTGACTCTGGTGATTAGAGTTCACTTTGGTAAATGTAACTAAATGATATTTAAGCAATAGATATTAAAAGAGAACAAATCGGCGCCAAATGGAGACCCCGGCCAGCCCTGACAGTTGTATTGCGATGACCATTCAAAGATGCTCAGGCTCATTACGGCTTTGGCGAACAAGTCAGAGCAAAACAAGTGGTACAGGATTGGTTATGCAGAAAAAAGGGTGGTTGTTGCTGGCGTTGGCTTTACAGGTTGGTCTTGGGCTTTGTTGGTTTTTTGACTGGCCACTGCAGTTGCGTTTAGCCAAAGTGCAGGACGGACCTTATGTGTTTTTCGAACCAGAGCAAACCATCAACGCGCTGTGGGTTTGTGATGGTGAAAAACAGCAAGTGCAGCAAGGCAAAGGCATTTTGTTACAACCAAAGTGTGGTTATCCCAAACCACTGCAAATCCGTGAGCGGGCCGAACCATTGCCACAGGTGAAATTCAGTGCGCCAAAACTGGCGGCACTCAGTGATATTCACGGTCAGTTTCACTTGCTGCAGGAGTTGCTACGACAACACGGCGTCATTGACGCGCAGCAGAACTGGCAATTTGGTGACGGTCATCTGGTGATCGCCGGTGATGTGATGGACCGTGGCCCGGCCGTCACTGAAATTCTATGGTTTTTGTACCAACTGGAACAACAAGCGCGTGCGGCCGGTGGTCAGTTGCATTTATTACTCGGCAATCATGAAACCATGGTGCTGCGCGGTGACTTACGTTACCTGCACGACAAATACCGCCGGGTTGAACAAGTGCTGGGGAGCAGTTATCAGCAGTTATACAGCGCTGACACTGTGCTCGGCGACTGGCTGCGTAGCCGGCCGGTGCTGGTGCAAGTCAATGACAGTGTATTTGTGCATGCCGGTCTGCATCCGGATTATCTGGCGCTTGGTTTATCGATGATTGAGGTCAATGAGCATTACCGTGCTTCGCTTGGCTTAGACAAAAAGGCGGTCAAACAACAGCCAGTTCTTGAATTTTTATATGGCTCGTTGGGCCCGATCTGGTATCGCGGTTATTTTCGCGAAAAAGGTGCCGTCAACCCCGCTGAACTTAGTCAATTGCTGCAGCAGCTGCATGCGGCGCGGGTGATTGTTGGCCATACCAGCATGGACGCCATTTATTCACATCAGGGCGGGCAAGTGATTTCGCTCGACAGCAATATCAAAAAGGGCGACAGCGGGGAGTTGTTGTTGTGGCAGTTGCCTGGCATGCCACAAGGCCAGTTTATGCGCGGCACTTTAAGCGGTGAGCGGTTGCCAATCGAAACTTATATTGCACCAGAGCGTGATTAAAGCAGCTTGCACAGTGGCTGAAACGGCCGGAACTTGTACGGACACGGTACTGTAACTGACTGTTTAAAAAAGAAAAGATACTAAAAAGAGAGGAAAAGGTAACAAATGGAGCTGGTACCTGTTGAGTTGTCATTTGGGCTTGTTACAAGTTGCAACCGCAAACGACTGCAAGCCAAAACTAGCGTTGTATATCTTCAGATCAATCGGAGATGCAGTGGCAGCGTTGAATGACATTTTTAGATGGAAAGTTGTATTTGACACCCTAATCACAGCGGAACATAAAATTAAAACAGGAACATGAGCATGACTAATAAAACCCTGATCGCGCAAATTATCGGCACGGCACTGCTGGGCAGTTGCTGGTTACCGGCGATGGCGCAAGTGGCGCCGGATAAGGCAGTTGCCAAAGAAAATATACCGGAGCGGATTGAAGTCACCGGTTCCAGAATTAAACGCACCGATCTGGAAGGTGTAGCACCGGTGACGGTGATCAGTGCCGTTGATATTGAGATGAGTGGTTTTAGCAATGTCGAAGAAATTCTGCAGGCCAGTATTGGTAACGCCGGTCGCACTATTGAAGGCAACGAATCCAGCTGGACTCAGGGCGCCAGCACCATCAACCTGCGTGGTATGGGCGCCAACCGGACACTGGTGTTGGTCAACGGTAAACGTATTCCACAGTACCCAACAGCCACCGGCGGCTCGACCAACTTTGTCGACACTTCCACTTTTCCATCCAGCGCGGTAGAGCGGATTGAAATCCTGACCGGCGGCGCGTCAGCCATTTACGGCTCTGATGCGATTGGCGGGGTGGTCAATATTATTCTGAAAAAGCAATACGAAGGCTCCGTCTTCGATGTCAGACATGAAAACCCGCAGCACGGTGGCCGGGATAAAAGCAAAGTTTCGTTCACTTCCGGCATCAGTTCATTTTTGGGTGAAACCGTCCTGGTGCTGGAATATTCTGACGAAGAAATGTTAAGAGCGGGGCAGCGTGACCTCACCGCTGGCTTTGGCCCCGATGGCGTTGGCACCTACAGTTCAACTTCCGGCTATATCCGCGATCGGAACAAAGCCTATCACAAAGACGAATATGTGATGGCCACCGAGCAGCAATGTGCTGATTTATTTGGTGAATTTGGTAATTGGAACCCGGCGGAAAGCCGTTATAAATGTCGTTACAACAGCTTTGCTGAAGAAGGCATGCAAACGGCCAAAGAAGAATACAATTTGGTGGTCAATCATCAGGCCGAACTTTCTAATGACTGGACTTTAAGCGGCTTATTACAGGCCAGCGACAAAACCACCAACCGGGGTAATGCGCAAAAAAGTATCAGCCCGACTATTTACATGGATCGCAATAATCCGGGCAAATACAGTTACAACGCTGCTGATTTTGCCAGCCGCCGTGAGTTTCGGGTGTATCGCCGGTTAGACGATTATGGCCAGACCCGCGATTACACCGGTGAACAACAAAGTCTTACCAGCTCGATTGGACTGCAGGGTGCTGTTGGTGATTATCAACTGGAACTTGGCTGGGCTTATGGTAAAAGCACCTTTACCCGTCAGGGCCGTAACCAGATGCTGGCGGATAAGTTATTGGAAGTCATCAGCTTTAACCCGGCTGATTCGGCCAATCCGGATAAATGGTATCCGATGGACAAAATGACTCAGGCACAGCAAGACAAACTTTATGCTGAAACCCTGACGGACGCCGGATCTGGCCTGAATCAGCTGTCGGCAGTGCTGACCGGCGATCTGTTCGAAATGCCGGCGGGCACCGTGCAATTTGCCAATTCTTTGGAATGGGCGCGCGAATGGTATTTTGACTTAAAAGATATCAATACCACCAGCGGTAACTTGTTAGGTCAGGGCGGGACTCAGGGCCGCGGTGAGCGCAAACGTTATGCCGCTGCCACCGAATTTGCGGTGCCTTTGCTTGGCGCAGACAGCTCAGTCGGCGCGCTGGAAATGAGTGCTGCAGTACGTTACGACTATTATGATGACCTTTCAGATGTCGGCGGCGCGGCGACACCACAGCTTGGTTTTAAATATCAGCCGACCGATGACGTGCTGGTACGGCTAAATGTTGGCCGTAGTTTCCGCGCCCCAGATTTGCACCGGATGTATGCCGGGGTCAGCCGCTCGTTTTCTGAAACCACCATCAAAGTGGATCCGGCGCATCCGATTGGGGTTGATGACAGTTTTGAATCGATCAGTGCCGGCAATATGGCGCTGACCGAAGAAAAAGGTAAATTCGCCAACTTAGGTGTTGTCACCCAATTAACTGACGATGTAAGTGCCAGCGTCGATTTTTGGCGGGTGTCGCTCGAAGGTGCGGTGTATAGCCAAAGCAGTACCCGTATACTTGAAAATCCAATCTACAACATGACTGGCAAAGTCAATAACTGTAATGATTTGAACGGCATCGGTTACTTGCTACAACAGCCGGAAGGTCAGACTTACAAAGACGTGTTTTGCGTGCGCAGCGGCACCATTAATAGTGCATATGAATCCTCGCAGGGCATTGATGCCGAGCTGACTTATAAAATGGATTTAGGCGATTACGGCAGTCTGAAACTGACCCCGAAATTGTCTTATACCGCGAAAAAGGAATATCAGGCTTTTGCTGAAAGCCCACGCGTCGAAGAAACCAAAGACGACTATTTACCGACCTGGAAAAGCGAAGTTGCCCTGCGCTGGAACAAGCAGGATCTGAGTGTCAACTTAAGCTGGTATTACCTGGGCACCGGTGAAGGGGAGCATGACTGGACCTTATTGGATGCGGCTGGCAAAGAGTATCAGCAAAAAGTCTGGAGCAAGTTAAGTCCGTTTGAACGGGTGAATCTCAACAGCAGCTATCGTATCGACAAAAACAACAAACTGACGGTCGGCATCAACAACCTGACTGACAGCATGCCACCGTTGTTCGACCAAGGTCACCCAAGCCGGAACGAACATCCGTACTTCCTGGAAAACAGTGGTTACAACATCATCGGCCGCACTTTTTACGCGTCCTATCAATATAGTTTCTAATTAATACCCCAGCAGTAACACCTTTGGGGTCAGAGTAGTACTCTGACCCCAAAAGTTGACCCCAAAAGTTGACCCCAAAAGTTTGGTGCTGGCTTTTGTTTGTTGAATTTCATCTATAGAGAGTTTTGGTTGTGCCAAGGTTTAGCTGGATATTGTTATTGCTGTCCTGTCTGGGAACTTCTGTTGTGGCAGAAAACTATGCCAGACCAGAGCCGGCGTTGGATGCGTTGGTTGATTTGCCCAAACCTGCGCCAAGTCAGTTGTCGCCGGACCAACGCTGGTTATTACAAGCCAATCCAGTTGCGCGGCCGACCATTGCCGCGTTAAAAGCTGAAGCTGAGTCATTGCGTGGGCTGGCAGGTATTGCGATTGATGTGCAGCGGCGATTGCTCAGTGCTGAACCGAGGTATGCCGGTTTTAGTTTGCAGCCTGCGGACGGGGCAACGGTCGTCCATTATATTAAGGCGCCGGATCATGGTTTTTTGCTGGCACCGAAGTTTTCTCCGGACAGCCGCTATCTGAGTTTTATCCTGGCGGATGACCAGCAGTTACAGCTGCAATTACTGGATATACAAACCGGTCAGCAGCTACCGGATTTAAATAATAACGCTGCATTTCAAGCATCTGTATTACCAATCAATGCCGTCACCGGTGTTTGGTATCAGTGGGCCAGTGACAGTCAAAGTCTGCTGGCGCCGGTGGCTGAGCCGCTCCCCGCCGATTTGTTGCAACAACAGTTGGAGCCATCCATACAACAATCAATTCAGCAACAAGGCAACGAAAGCCAACCGCAGCGCACCTTGCAATTGTTGCTGAAAACCCCGCAGCAACAACAGTTGTTTGCCGCGCTGTTAAGCGCCACAGTGCAGCAATTTGATTTAAAACTGCAACCAACCAAGCTGACCGCGCCGCAGCCGTTACAGCATTTTGAGTTGTCACCGGATCGGCAACATTTGCTACTGGCAACATTACCGCTGCCGTATTCTTATCACACCCGGCATGACCGTTTTACCATCAACCGCCAGGTACGGCATCTGGCGACAGGCGAACACACCGATTTAGCCGCACAGCCGTTGGCTGAAGGTCGAAAAACCCGTAAAGGCCCCAGAACTGTGCGCTGGCTGGCAGACGCGCCTGCTACATTACTCTGGCGCGAACTCCGGCGAAAAAAGCAGCAAGCTGATACTTTGTGGTCATGGCAACCGGGGCTGCAGCAACCCAAACTGCTGGCTACGTTCCCATGGCCGCTGGAGCAGGTGTATCACGGCCAGTCGCAACAACTGTTGTTGCTGGAAGAAAAGTCCGGCGTCGAGCGTGCCAGCTGGCTGGATCTGCACAGCGGCAAGCAGACGTTATGGTATCAACAGCGCAAAACCGGCAAGGCCTATCCCGGCAAGCCTTTAAGCGATGACAAAGAGTCCTCGCGACTGGTTTGGCAGCAGCAACAGATATTGTTAAAACGTGAATCACCAGCGCGCCAGCAACAACTTTGGGCTTATGATTGGACAAAACCGGTGGCAAGTCAGCACGGTGAACTGGTGTGGCAAAGCCAGCTGCATTATCGGGAACAAGTCAAAGCAGTATTTTCTGATCAAAACCTGCTACTAGAACGACAATCACCAACCCAGCCGCCGGCTTTATGGCGCTGGGACCCGGCGCCACGAACCCCAAAAAACCAACAAACCCAACAAACCCAACAAACCCAATTAACCCAATTAACCCAATTAACCATAGCAACAGCGTTTCCAGCGAGCTGGGCCAAAGTCGAACAGCAACAAGTTAATTTCCAGCGCGCCGATGGCACGCAGTTGTCTGGCACTTTGTATTTACCCAAAGGTTTTAACCGCGCGCAAGGTCCGTTGCCAACGCTCATCTGGGCTTATCCGCGGGAATATGAAAGTCAGCAGGATTTGCAGGCAGCCGTGCCACATCCGCTGAATTATCCGGTGCTATCAGCCAATAACGCTGCGGTGCTGGCGGCGGCTGGTTTTGCCGTGTTTGATAAAGTGACGATGCCTATTTTGGCGGCGGACAAAAAGCTGGCCAATGACCAGTATCTGCCACAGCTGATTGCCAATGCCCAAGCGGCAGTGGCGGTGCTGGAGCGGCTTGGTGTGGCAAAACGCGGCGATATTGCCATTGGCGGTCATTCCTATGGCGCATTTATGGTGGCCAATTTACTGGCGCACACTGATTTGTTCGCCGCCGGCATTGCCCGTAGTGGGGCCTATAACCGCACTTTAACGCCGTTTGGTTTTCAGTCCGAGCAGCGTAATTTATGGCAACAACAGCCGTTGTATTTAGCGATGTCGCCTTATCTGGCTGCTGATAAAATCACTGCGCCTTTATTGTTGATCCACGGTGAAGCTGATAGCAATTCCGGCACCAGACCGCAGCAATCGGAACTGATGTTTGCCGCGCTTCGTGGGCTCGGCAAACCAAGCCGGCTGGTATTATTGCCTTACGAAGGGCACCACTATCAGGCGCAGGAATCCGTGCGGCAGCTGTTAGCAGAGCAATCTCAGTGGTTACGACAACATTTGCGGCCGCCACCTCGAAAGGCCCAAGCTGTTGTTGTAACGCGTTGAAATTGGTACATTAGCATTGAATTGAGTAACTGAAAAAGTATGGCGGAGCCACTGAAAACCCTAACATCTTGTTTTATGCTGGCGGGCATTCACGTTGATCCGATGGCGTTGACTTTAACCGCGCCTGATCAGACGGCGTTGGCTATTCAGCAAAAACCGATGGAAGTGTTGCAGTTTTTAGCGCAGCAATATCCAAAACTGGTCAGTCGTGAACAGTTGATAGACGCGGTCTGGGGCGGCAATTTTTATGTTGGCGAAAAAGCGCTGACCAATGCCATCTGGCAGTTACGTCACCATTTACAACAACTTGCAGCTGTGGAAATTATCTCTACCGTCCGCAAGAAAGGTTACCGGCTGCACCAGTCGCCGCAGTGTATCGAGCCGGTATCTACACCTGAATTAGCCGCTTCACACTTCGCTGGGGACGCCGGTCGCAGTGCGGCTGGCTTGTCAGCCTCAGCAACAACTGTGCAAATGCCGGTTGCTGAACATTGGCAGACCGCTTCCCAAAAACCTTTTCAAAAAGCAATCCGCAACCGATTTTGGCTATTGCTGCTGTTAAGCAGTGTGTTGTTGGTCGCTGCAGCTGGCAGCTGGTGGTGGTGGTCCAAGGCCAGTCCGGCAATTGAACAAAAACTGACGCAGGGCAGTGGCCGGGCGTTATTCCCTTCGTTATCGGATGACGGTCGTTATCTGGCCTTTAGTTGGCGTAAGTTTGAACAGGCCAGCGATTTATATCTGATGGATTTGCAAAGCCCGGATCAACACTTTAAACAGCTTACATTTACGAATGACAATGAAAGTCGGCCGGTGTGGGGCCGTGATAACCGTTTTTTGTATTATGCAACGACGACAGCGGTTTATGGCCGTTGTCAGATCATGCAACTTGATCTTCGTACTTTAACCAGCAAAAAACTGGCCCGTTGCAGCAGGCACAGTAACGTCTATTTTGATGTGTCGCCGGATGGCCGTTTCCTGCTGTTTAGTGGCAGTGTGACCGCGGATAGTCGCAGTTTGTATCAGCTGGATTTACAAAATAGCGAAGCGAAACCTGTTGCGCTGCCTTGTAAACGCAACTGTCAGCACCGGGTGCGGGATGTCGCCTTTTCGCCCGATGGGAAGTATCTGGCGATGACTCGCCGTGGTAACGCTTTGTCCGAACAAATTTATCTGCACGAACTGGCGACCGGTGAAGAAACTCAACTGACCAATAACGAAGAAGATATTATTGGCATCGAATGGCATCCCGATGGTCGGCGGTTGGTGTATGGCGCGCAGCAACAAGGCAAACGCCAGGCGTTATTGTTGGATATTCAAAGTGGTAACCGCGAAAATTTGGGCGTTGCTGATTTTGCCGGTCACAGCCGTATCATGCCCGATGGCGTGTTGTATTTTCACCGGCTGAACAGTGCGTCGCAGCTAGCTTATTTGCCGCTGCATACCGGGATGGCGGGGGCGTTATTTCCGCTGACCGCTTCGGACGAGCGTTACGAAAGTCCGGATTATAGCGCAGCACGAAAGTCGATTGTCTATGTCAGCAATGGCTCGGGATATATGGAAATCTGGATGGCATCGCCGGATATGTCCAACCAAAAACAGCTCACGCAGTTACATGGCATTGTTAAATATCCGCGCTGGTCGAATGATGGCCAAAAAGTGGTGTTTGTCGCCCGGTTTGCCGGCGAAGAAAATAATCGGCTGACCGTGCTTGATACCAACACCGGTCAATTGACCACGCTCCCAACCGGCGCCAATTCGCATCGGCGGCCGAGTTGGTCGCCGGACGACCAGGCGGTGATCTACACCAGTGGTAGTAATCTCTATCGCATTGACCTCGTTAGTGGCGACATTAAACAGCTGACGCGGCAAGGCGGAGTTTTTTCACGTTTTGCCGATGATGGTAGTTTTTTCTTTACCAAAGACACAAATCACGGTTTGTGGTTGTTGCAGCCGGATGGCAGTGAAGTGCAAGTGTTGAGCGGTGAGCAGTTTTCGCCAAAATACGCCTGGACGCTGGTCGGTTCTGACGTTTATTTCCTGCACCAAATACCCAACCAACTGGTGCTCAGCCGTTTCGATCGGGAAACGGGTAAAGTGCAACAATTACAGTTACTGCCTGCCGAGCAACTTTTTCCTTATAACACCATCAGTTACGACCCGCAGCAGCAACGATTGTTGCTGGAACTGGCGGCGTTCCCGCGTGCCGATATTGTGAAACTGGAGCATCCGCTGTTGAAGTAAGTTGTTGGCACTGCGGCTTAGGTATGTTTTTAAGGGCGCTACTCACGAAGTCATCGGCAGTCCGTCAAGGTGCTGTTTATGTTTCTAAACTGCCGTTCACGCGCTGACTCCTCAACTACTATGGCTTTAACTTTTTAGCCGTCTGTGAGTGATGTTTTCGGTTTGTCGCGTGTCGCAGTCTGGTCGCTACTAAGTTCCGGCGATGGTTGTCTACTCCCATCAAATTGTGGGTCCCTTCACACTTGATCCAATCCGGCTGCTGCGCGCCGCACTCGATAAAGCCGGTGATCCTTATGAACTGCAGGCCTCGCCGGTGCCGATGGTGCAAGACCGCTCATTACGCGAAATTGCCGCGGGTAACCGGGTCGATGTGTTCAGGAGCATGATCAGCATCGAGCGTGAACAATACCTGTTGCCGGTTCGGATCCCGATTGATAGAGGCCTGTTTGGCTGGCGGGTGTTCCACACCACCGAAAAAAAATCAACATCTTACCGAAGCAGTGCAAACGGTCGCGCCGGACTGTTTCCACGCTCAATTCTGGAAGTGTGGAAAGAAATTGCACTGGAAAAACACAACCTGCGCGTCGACCCCAGACTCTCCATCTACTACCCAACTGCCTTGTACTTTTTCGTCAGCAAAAGCCAGCCAGAACTTGCCAAACGCATCGAACATGGTCTGAATCAAATGATCGATAGCAGCGAATTTGAGCAGTTGTTTTTAGAGGAGTATGGCGCCGATTTAGCGGAAGCGATTGCCAGTAAACGCCAGGTGATTTATTTGGAAAATCCTTTTTTGTCGAAGGAGACACCGTTGGAGCGGAAGGAGTTATGGATTGATCCAGATGCGTTGTTGCCCGGAAAGTCGCTTGAACCATGAGGTGTGTGAGTCAAAGCTGTTAAATTGATGATGAAGATTTACAAGTAATTATTTTGGTAATGAAGACATTTAGATAAAACAGGGGAAATTAATGGTCGGTACGAGAGGATTTGAACCTCCGACCCCTTCACCCCCAGCGAAGTGCGCTACCAAGCTGCGCTACGTACCGACATTGCGGCTTATCATAATGCTTTTCGCTGTGATTGCAACGCTCACAAGCAGAAGCTCGCGCTAACTGCGTTATTTTTAATCGGTTTTTCAAAAATATCTGCGCCATCGCGGGTGTAAATCCGTTACATTACTTCTTTAGTTATCCATCTGGACTTCCGCTTCGCTGCTGGTATGCCTGATCGTCTGTCCGATGGTATTTCCCCTCATAAATAACAGCGGAGATTTAGCTGATGTGGATTTTGTTTACGCTGCTGGCGGCCTTTATGCAGGCCTGGCGCAATGCCTTTCAGAAACAACTGTCGGTTGATGTGAATGTGATGGGTGTGACGCTGGCGCGGTTTATTTATGCCAGTCCGCTGGCGGCGTTGTATGTATGGATTTTATATCGGGAGCCTTCGGCGCAGCTGCCGCAATTTAGCGGCAATTTTGTGTTTTACGTGGTGGCAGCGGCGCTGATGCAAATTCTGGCCACGGCTTTGATGGTGGTGCTGTTTAAGCAGAAAAATTATGCCATTGGGGTTGGCCTTGCCAAAAGCGAAGCGATTTTTGCGGCGGTACTGGGGGTGCTCTTTTTCGCCAGTACCTTAACGCCGCTTGGTTGGTTGGGCGTGCTGGTTGGAAGTGTGGCGGTGTTTTTACTGAGCGGTTTAAGCAGTTTTAAGACCATCAGTTGGCCGACCGTGTTGATTGGTTCGGCGTCGGGCTTAGCGTTTGCGCTGACGTCGTTGTGGGTGCGTGAAGCCAGTCTGGCGCTGGGTTTGCCGTTTCCTTATGGCGCGGCCTGGGTGTTGTTGTTTGTGATTAGCCTACAAACCTTGTTGTTATTGATTTATCTGGCCCTGCGTGACAGCGCTACCTTAGTGGCGTTATGGCAGCGGCCACGGTTAACGCTGCTGACCAGTGTCACCAGCTGCATAGGATCTTTGGGCTGGTTTACCGCGATGAGCCTGGAAATTGTGCCGCTGGTAAAAACGCTGGGGCAGGTCGAAGTGTTGTTTACCTTATTAATTTCGGCGTTTTTCTTTAAAGAGAAACTGAAAAAGCAGGATTATCTGGGACTGGGTTTGATTGTGGTGGCGGCGCTATTGGTGATGTGGGCTTAACCGGTTGTTTTGCTAAGTGAGACATTTGTTAATTATGTAATATTAATTAAGACAAATGTCATATTCAAGCGCTATGCTGGATTGTTGTTGATTTAATCAGCAGCAATCTACCGGTAGCTCACTTGAAGATCGAGCGCCGGAAAATCAAATCCTATTATTTTCTTGGAGCAACCATGCGCCTTCTTACCCTTGCGGCTTTGTGCAGTCTGACATTGCCGGTTCACGCCAAGCTACTGATTTCAGAAGTTTTATACGACGCGCCTAATAACGATACCACCGAAGAATTTATTGAAATTTATAACGATGGTTGTAACAGCGTTAATCTATCCGGCTATTCACTGGCCGATAACGGCGGCAGCTTTAATCTAAGTGGCTCCATCGCACCTGCCAGCTATTTTGTAGTAGCGAAAAATACCGCGGCGATGCAAGCCTTGTTTGGCAAAACGCCGCAACAAAGTGGCTTATCATTGGCTCTTGGCAATAGTGGCGATTACGTCAAACTGCGCCAGGGCACGACTGAACTCGACAGTGTCGCTTTTGAAAATGCTATCAGCGGCTGGTCTTTAAATGCCGTGGATAAATCGGTTGCCCGCCAACATGTCGTCGACAATAACACCATGGCGGATTGGCAGGTATCGGCCAACGCCGGTAATCCTGGCTCAGGTTTATTAACGACTTCATGCAGCGGCGGTGGCGATACTGTCAATCTGCCGACCTATTATGTTGGCACCAGCGGTAAAACCGGCGCTGCATTAAAAACCACTTTAAACAGCATTTTGCGTGGCCATCAGCGCTTAAGCTACAGCGCCGTGTGGGACGCCATTAGCTACACCGATGAAGATCCGGCCAATACCAGCAACGTGATTTTATTATATGCCGGACGCAGCACCGCCAAAACCTTCCGGGTGAATACCAGCAGTTCACTGGATGCGTGGAACCGCGAACACGTCTGGGCGAAAAGCCATGGTTTTCCTGCCGAAAGCCAATATGCCCATACCGATATTCACCACTTACGGCCAGAAGATGTGTCGCTCAATTCAACCCGTGGTAACAAAGATTTTGACATCGGCGGCACTGCAGTCAGCGAAGCCCCACTGAACAAAACCGACAGCGACAGCTTTGAACCTCGCGCCGCCGTGAAAGGTGATGTGGCGCGGATGATGTTTTATATGGACGTGCGCTACGAAGGGGGTGACGACAGTGGCACGCCGGATTTATCCATTCCAAATATCGCGCCAACCGGCAGCACCGCACCACAAATGGGCAAACTTTGTGTGTTGCTAGTCTGGCACCTCGCCGATCCGGTGGACAGTTTTGAGCAGCGTCGCAATAACCGGATTTATGAGCTGCAGCAAAACCGCAACCCCTTTATCGACAACCCACAATGGGCGAGTTCGATTTATGGCAGCCAGTGTCCACAATAATAGTCAGTAAAGTAGGGCGTCACTCACCGCGAAAGCGGTAGTGCGCCAGTTTTGTCTTTGGCGTGACCGGATGGTTTTTCATCTGGTGCGAAAAGCCAAGTTCTGGGTAGAATAGACTTCCGCATCAAGCACTTTGCAAGGAATGATTGAATGTTACCGGCGTGGCTTTCTTCTGCTGATTTTCTGGCCTTTACTCTGGCAAACCCACTAGCGTTGCCTTCCAATCTGGAACACCGTCAATTTCAACTCAGCAATGGCACCGATTGCCAAATCTGGGATACCGGCATTATTTGCTTCACCCCGCAAAACTATGGCAATAACGATATCGTGCTGAGCTGCGGCGTACATGGCAATGAAACGGCGCCAATTGAAATTTGTGCCGCGCTGGTGCAGGACATTTTGCAGGAACGACTGCAACTGAATGAAAGGGTGTTGTTTTTGTTCGGTAATCCACCAGCGATTAATGCCGGTAAGCGCGAGCTGATTGACAATATGAACCGGTTTTTTTCCGGGGCGCATGGCATCAGCGCTGAACACGCTATCGATGCCATCACCGACCCAGAAATTTCCTTTGAAAAACGCCGTTGTGCCAATTTAGAGCGTTATGTCAGTCGGTTTTATCAAGCGGTGCCCGCAGGGCGTGAACGTTGTTTATACGATTTACATACCGCTATTCGTGGTTCCAAATTTGAAAAATTCGCGGTTTACCCGTTTTTACATGGCAAACCTTGGTCACAAGCGCAGTTTAGTTTGCTGGCTGCTTGTGACATTCACTGCTTTTTATTGATGCAAACGCCAGCCACTACTTTTAGTTATTATGCCGCGCAAACCCATGGCGCTCATGCCTTTACGCTGGAACTGGGCAAAGCACGGCCGCTTGGCGAAAACGATATGAGCAGGTTCAGCGCTGTTGCTGACATCCTGCAAGCCTTGATTAGCGGCGCCGATATCAAAACAACAGCCTTTGTCGAAACCGACTTTCAGCTGTTTGAGGTGTACCGTGCCATCAATAAACAAACGGAAGCTTTTGAGCTTAGTTTTGCCACCTCGATTGAAAATTTTACCCAGTTACCTTTGGGCACTTTGTTGGCCAAAGATGGCGATATTGAATACAGAGTCGAGCAACCAGGCGAAGCGATTATTTTCCCCAATGCCAATGTGGCGCTTGGTCAACGCGCCATGCTAATGGTCAAACCAGTTTCAATTGTTGGCCAAACCGCCTGAACAAGCACCAAAAACTGCAGTTCAATAAAGCGTCGGTTAGCCGGCGTTTTGTGTTTTTAGTCGATTTAAAATATTAACTTTCAATTGCTTAGGTTCGGTTGTTGCCGGCTGTAGCACAAGCCACTCGCTAGCGCTGGCAACAAAAATCAACGCAAGCGCTGCGCCGCTCTGCTAAATTTTAACGGCTGGCCGGGTTGCAATGCAGTTTACGTAAAGGTAAAGTTGCGGCGCATTCTAAAAACGATAACAGCATGCGAAAAGCTCTGCATTCAGGTTGACGCGTACGTCAAGCACCGACAGGTGCACCATAAGACGAACCAAAATACGCGCAATGAGTGACGGCATAGCACGGGGAGAAGCTGCAGTATCTACCAATAACTGTCAAAGAACAGCGGTGGTACTGCAGAGTGGTTCAATTTCACGGTAAAGCAGGCAAACAACCAAGGTCCGCGTTACCCGAAACCAAAAGAGAGACCTATGACCAACCCTAATAACGCCACCATCTCGACTGTGCACACAGCCGATTTCACCAGTGGGCACGCGTTACAAATTCCAACCCTACGCATTTTACAAGACGACGGTACCCTGTATCCTGGCGCAACTGCTCCTGATCTGGATAAAGAAACTGCCTTAAAAATGTATCACAGCATGAGTTTTATCCGGGTGCTGGACGAGCGGATGCTCGCTGCGCAGCGTCAAGGCCGGATCAGCTTTTATATGCAGTGTTTAGGCGAAGAAGCGGCCACGGTCGGCAGTGCAGCTGCACTGGACGACAAAGATATGATCATGGCGCAGTATCGTGAACAAGGTGCGTTACGTTATCGTGGTTTTAGCTTAGAACAGTTTATGAACCAACTGTTTTCCAACGAAAAAGATTTGGGCAAAGGCCGCCAGATGCCAGTGCATTATGGCTCCAAAGACATTTATTACATGACTATTTCGAGCCCACTCGGAACGCAAATTCCACAAGCCGCTGGTTACGCTTATGCGCAAAAGTTACGCGGTTTGTCGAATGTCACCATTTGTTATTTTGGTGAAGGCGCCGCTTCGGAAGGCGATTTCCACGCCGGCCTGAATATGGCCGCGGTGCATAAAGCGCCGGTATTATTCTTCTGCCGCAATAACGGTTATGCTATTTCCACTCCAGCGAACGAGCAATTTAAAGGTGACGGTATTGCCTGTCGTGGTGTCGGTTACGGCATGAAAGCCATCCGTATGGACGGTGCTGACATTCTGGCGGTCTATCAAGCCACCAAAATGGCGCGTGATCACGCCATTGCCACTAATGAGCCGGTGTTATTAGAATCCATCGCTTACCGCTTAGGCGCGCATTCATCTTCAGACGACCCAAGTGGTTATCGCAGCAAAGAAGAAGAAGAACAGTGGCGCAAAAACGACCCGATTTCCCGTTACCGCTTGTGGCTGATTGCCAAAGGCTGGCTGGACGATGCCGCTGACAAAGCGCAAATCGAAGCCTTACGCGGCGAAATTCTGGACGCCTTAAAAGTGGCGGAAAAAGTCGCCAAACCTGGCATCGAGCATTTAATTTCTGATGTGTACGCCGAACCTATCCCTGAATTAGAACGCCAGCTTACTGAGCTTAAAGCGCACATCCGTAAATATCCGGATGCTTATCCAATCACGTCGGGGAGAATGTAATGGCTAAAATGAATATGTTGCAGGCCATTAATAACGCCCTTGATTTGGCGATGGCAAAAGACAGCACGGTGGTTTGTTTTGGTGAAGACGTTGGCCACTTTGGTGGTGTGTTTCGCGCAACGTCTAAACTGCAGGAAAAATACGGTAAAGACCGTTGCTTTAATACACCTTTAACCGAACAAGGTATCGCTGGTTTTGCCAACGGTATGGCGGCGCAAGGCATGAAGCCGGTCGCGGAAATTCAGTTCGCAGATTACATTTTTCCGGCCTTTGACCAAATCGTCAACGAAACCGCCAAGTTCCGTTACCGCTCAGGCAATGAATTTAATGTCGGTGGCCTGGTGTTCCGCACGCCTTACGGCGGCGGTATCGCCGGTGGTCATTACCATAGTCAATCACCAGAAGCTTATTTTGCCCATACGCCGGGTTTAAAAGTGATAGTGCCGCGCGACCCGTATCAGGCCAAAGGCTTGTTACTGGCGTCAATCGCTTCTGAAGATCCGGTGATTTTCTTCGAACCGAAAAAACTGTACCGCGCTTCTACTGGCGAAGTGCCGGAAGACTATTATGAAATTCCATTAGGCGTTGCCGAAGTGATGCAAGAAGGCAAAGACGTCACCGTTTTGGCCTGGGGCGCGCAAATTGAAATTTGCCAGAAAGCCATTGAAATGGCTGCCGCCAAAGGCATCTCTTGTGAGCTGATTGACCTTCGCAGTATTCTGCCTTGGGATGTCGAGACAGTCGTGAAATCGGTGCTGAAAACCGGCCGCCTGGTGATTAACCACGAAGCGCCGCTGACCGGTGGTTTTGCCGGTGAAATCGCGGCCACTATTCAGCAACGTTGTTTCCTGCATCTGGAAAGCCCGATTGCCCGGGTTTGTGGTTTGGATACACCGTATCCGCTGGCGCTGGAACGTGAATACGTGGCCGACCATTTAAAAACTTTTGAAGCCATTGTCGCTTCAGTCCAGTTCTAAGCGAATTCCTGACGAGGCGATAATGAAAAAAGATTTTATTCTGCCGGATATCGGTGAAGGGATTGTCGAATGTGAACTGGTCGAATGGCTGGTGAAAGAAGGCGATACCATTGTTGAAGACCAGCCGGTCTGTGACGTAATGACCGATAAAGCGCTGGTGCAAATTCCAGCGGTGTTTAACGGTGTGGTCAGCAAACTTTATTACGCCAAAGGCGATATTGCCAAGGTGCATGCGCCGTTGTTTGAAATGACTTTGGAAGGTAGCGCTGAAGCGCCGGCGATTGCAGTTGCTGCAGTTGCAACACCTGTCACAGCGCCTGTCACTGCAACTACGCCTGTTGCAGCTTCAGGTCTGGTGATTGAAGATTTCCTGCTGCCGGATATCGGCGAAGGGATTGTTGAGTGTGAAGTGGTGGACTGGCTGGTCAAAGAAGGCGATATCATCGCTGAAGATCAGGCGGTGTGCGACGTAATGACCGACAAAGCTTTAGTGCAAATTCCGGCCAAATACGCCGGTAAAGTGGTGAAGCTGTATACCGCCAAAGGCGATATTGCCAAAGTCCATGCGCCTTTATTTGCCATTGAGCGAGTGGTGGAAGGCGCTGTTGTTGCGACAGTCGCTGCGCCGGTTGTTGCATCACTTGCTGCAGTTGCAGCGCCGGTGGCGGCCGTTGCAAACTCAGCAGCACCAGCGCTGTCAGCCGTCGCAGTCGCTAATAACGGCAAAGCGGTGGCAAGCCCAGCGGTCCGCCGTTTAGCGCGTGAACTCTGCATCGATTTGACTCAAGTGCCTGGTACTGGTGCGAAAGGCCGGGTGTTTAAAGAAGACGTACAAAACTTTGCGACTGGCGTGAAAGCGCCGGTTTGTGCTGTAAAAGAAGCGGCAAAAGCGGCTGCAACTGTGGCAGCAACGCCTGCAGCAGGCGGTCGTCGCGTTGAACCTATCAAAGGCATTAAAGCGGCGATGGCACGACAAATGGCGGAGTCTGTGGCGACTATCCCACACTTCACCTATTGCGAAGAGATTGATTTAACAGAACTTATCGCACTGCGATTAAGCTTAAAAGACAATCTCGCCAAGCAAGGTGTTAAGCTCACCATGATGCCGTTTTTTATGAAAGCGATGTCGTTGGCGCTGAACGAGTTCCCAATTCTGAATACTCAGGTTAACGCTGATTGTACGGAAATCACCTATTTTGACGATCACAATATCGGTATCGCAGTCGACTCCAAAGTCGGCTTGTTGGTGCCAAATATCAAAGGTTGTCAGGGGAAATCAATCGTTGAAATCGCCAAAGATTTAACCCGCTTAACGGATTTAGCCCGTGAAGGCCGCGTCAGCCCAGCAGATTTAAAAGGCGGCACCATCACTATTTCCAATATTGGCGCCATCGGCGGTACTGTCGCGACGCCGATTATCAACAAACCGGAAGTGGCGATTGTGGCGCTGGGTAAAGTGCAGCAACTGCCGCGCTTTGATGATAAAGGCCATGTGGTGGCGCGTTCAATCATGCAAATCAGCTGGTCGGGCGATCACCGGGTGATTGATGGCGGCACCATTGCGCGCTTTACCAATCTTTGGAAAAAGTATTTGGAAGAGCCAAGCGCAATGTTAGTAGCGATGCGTTAAGCAGTTGCTTTTGAAGTGATTGTTTTAAAACACCGGCTGAGGCCGGTGTTTTTTTATCCGAGAGTTGTCGTCAGTTGTTAACATCGGGGTCAGAGTCAATTGTTAACAAAATTCTGTTAACAATTGACTCTGACCCCAGCGACAAAAATCTGTTAACAATTGACGCTGACCCCAGCGAATTGACCCCTGAGACCCGCGGGTCCAAAACAGCAATTTACGGCTTCCTTGCCGCATGGTAACTTCATTTTTTTCAGTCGTGAAGTGAAACGGCTGCCGTGCAATAGTCAGGCAGTCAGCTGATTTTTGGGATGATGATGGAAAAGCACCAACTAAGAAACTTCTACATACCCGAAGAGCAGTCGTTTTATTTGTTAAACGCCAACGACGCCAAAAAACTGAAAGACTGGGTGGCGCTTTGTATTGAAGAGCTGCAAAAACTCGGTTACCGGCAGATTGAATTGGTGGGCAAAGGCGCTTATGGCTTTGCCTTTGCCGGGCTGGATAATCAGCACGAGCAATGTGTGTTTAAGTTCTCCCGCATCAATTTGCCGCCACATATTCAGGAGCGCCTCGCCGACGAAGCTTATATGTTGTCGCAAATCAGTCATCCGAATGTGCCGCGTTATATCACCTATCAGGTGGTGAAAAAACAAGGTATTTTGATGATGGGTCGCGCCAAGGGTATTGATTTAGAACAATATAGTTTGCGCCACGGCCGTTTGCCTGTACGGCTGATTGTCGACATCGCCGCCCAGCTTGCAAGCTTGTTACTGGTGCTTCGCAACCATCTCAAAGACGGCGAAATGTGCCCGGTGGTGCATGGTGATATTAAACCTTCCAATATTGTTTATGACGAACAAACCGGCCAAATTAGCCTGGTTGATTGGGGATCATCGGTATTCGCGCAAACCGACGAGCAAGGTCAGTACCTTAGCAATAACGTGATGCAGCTGATGTCGGCCGATTTACAAACCTCCAATGCCCGGCTCGGTGATGTATATTTTATCGGTCTGGAACAGCGCAGTGGTGCATTGTCCAGTCCTCGCTTTGATGAGCAGGGTGTTGCCGGCACTTTGTATGCGTTGGCGTCGGGCCAGTCCTGCCGTTTTGGCCGTAAAGCTTTACCATCACGAAGTTTAGGCTTGCCGATGGAGTTCGCGACCATCCTCGACAGCATGCTGGCCGACGATGTGCAATTGCGGTATCAGGCCGGAGATTATTTCTTAAAGGCGATGCCCCGGTTAAAACGGCTGGTGTTACCTGAATTACCGCTGCTCGCCGATTTACCCTTGTTACCGGTGCGGTTAAGTAGCGAAAAACAAGAGTTGGACACTGTGGTGTATTCATCGCGTAAATCATTTTTACGTGAGCACAGCGACGAAGCAGGTATTCAGTATGTCGATGATGTGCAGCTTGAGCGCTATTACAAAAACTATTTAGAAGGGATGGGCGAAACCGAAAAAGCATTTGTCGCAGCGGTCAGCCGCCTGGCCAGGTATCCGGTGGTCGGTGGTTTGGCCATTCATTGGCAGCAGCAGGGCGTATACATCGACTGCAACCTGCATCTGTACGATGCAAAACAACAAAGTGCTTTTACGCTCGCGGTCAATAATGTGGTGTATCTGGCGCAGGCCATCGCCAAAGTGGGTATTTTTAAAGCCTGTTTGTTTAATGCCCGTCAAACAATCCACTTATCACGCGAACAGCAACAACAGCCGTTTATGCCGACGGCGCAAATGAAAATCCCCTATGAAGTGGCTGCGGCTACATCACAGGACGAAAGCAGCAAACAGCATTCCTATTTTGAAGATGGCAAAGATCCGGATGAACAACTGGTATTGCCCGACGCGATTATGGCCGACATCGCCAAGCTTAATTTAATTCGCCACAGCGGCTGTATCATTTTTGAAGTGACCGCCTTGTACATGAAAATTCACAGCTATTTTCACTTGCTCGATCCGGATGCTGAACCGGAATTTAGTGCGCTCCTTTCGAATATTCTAAAAAATGTCAATCTGATCAGCGGTGAAGGTGTGGGCGGATTTATGAAATTACCACACAAAGATACCCGATACTTTAAACATCAGATGATCCAGCCCACACTTTATTATCCTGTCAATCCGCTGCAACCGCGCACCTAACATAAGAATTTAATAATATAAGCCACCGTCGCTGCCGGCATCTGCTACCTTTGATTAAGGCCTCAGTTGTACTGAGTTCAACCATAACGGATTTTGGTTATCGCTATGAGTCAAGAATCTGACTGGTCACAGCGCCAGTTGCAAATTTTCAAAGCTATTGCCGACAATGCCGGTGCTGTGATTGGCGCCAAATCTTTGGATGGCAAATATCTTTATGTGAACCAGCAATATGGCCGGTTATTTCATCGGCCACTCTCGGACTTTTTAGGTCATACCGATGCGCAACTATTTCCACCGGAAATTGCCGCACAATTTCGCCGAGCCGATGTAATGGCGCAAAAAGCAACTCAGGCATTTAGCGTGGAAGAAGTGGTGCCGGTCGATGGCTTGGAACGTGACTTTTTATCGATGAAGTTTCCTATTTTCTCCGAAGATGGCGTGTTGTTTGCCACGGGTCTGGTTGCTGCTGATATTAGCAAAATAAAAGATTTACAGCGTCAGCTGCAAAATATGGCGGATCACGATGTCCTCACCAGCTGTTACAACAGACGCAAAATTATGGAAATTGCTGCGTTACACCTGAAAAAAGCCAAACGTTATCAGCAAGAATTGTCGGTATTAGTATTTGATCTCGATAATTTTAAACAGGTTAATGACACCTTTGGGCATGCGGTAGGCGATTGTGTGTTAATTGGTTTTGTTGAGCGGGTGAATGCAGAGCTTAGAAAACCAGACGAACTCGGCCGCCTGGGCGGAGAAGAATTTATCTCGATATTACCTGACACCAGTGCCGCTGCAGCCACTGCATTGGCCGAGCGGATCCGCAAAAAAATTGCCATCTGGAATCCAGCAGCGTTACAGGGGCAAACGCAAACCTGCAGTATTGGCATTGCGGGTTATTCCCTGTCGTTGCAGTCGTTAGATGAACTGGTAGCAGCGGCTGATCACGCGATGTATCAGGCCAAAGGCAGTGGCCGTAATTGTGTGCGGAGTTTTTGAAAGTTCTGCATCGGTAACAGCTTGCTAAATCTGGCTGTGAGTTTGAGTCAGCGTCAGCTTCTTTCTATTATGTAAAGATAACTCTATGATAAGCCATTGCTTATCGATGGAGTATTTTGATGTTGAAGTTATGGATTTTAACAACGTTGCTGCTCAGCAGTTGTTTATCAGTGTTCGTGGTCAAGGCTGCGCCTTTAGACCAACACAGTTTTGCCAATATTGACGAGGTGTTTACCCACAAACTCAGTCTGGATTTAACCGTAGATTTTGAGAAACAACAACTGCAGGGGTTTGCAGAACATGAACTGACGCGTAAAAATCCAAACGTCAATCAACTGATCCTCGACAGCCGCGCCTTAGTGATTGAAAAAGTATTGCAGGCAGACCGCAAAGGGCAGTGGCTTAGTGCAGCATTTAAGCTTGGCGCGGTGGACCCGGTGAAAGGTCAGGCTTTAACCATCACGCTTTCGCCAGCAAGCATTAAAGTACGGGTTTATTATCGCACCACCGCCGAAAGCTCAGGTTTGCAGTGGCTCAACGCAGCGCAAACCAGTGAAAAACAACAACCTTTTTTGTTTAGCCAGTCGCAGGCCATTCATGCCCGTAGCTGGATCCCACTGCAGGACACCCCGGCACTGCGGGTGAGTTATCAGGCTCGTATTCGTACCCCAAAACAATTATTAGCGGTGATGAGCGCTGATAACAGCAAAAACACCGAACGTGACGGCGATTATCAATTTGTGATGCCACAACCGATCCCGGCGTATTTGATTGCGATTGCGGTTGGTGATTTGCATTTTCAGCCGATGTCGGGTCAAACCGGCATTTACGCTGAAAAAACCTGGCTGGCTAAAGCTGTTGCCGAATTCAGTGACACGCAAAAAATGATGGACGTGGCCAGTAAACTTTACGGCGAATACCCCTGGGGTCGCTACGATTTACTGATTTTGCCGGCCAGTTTTCCGTTTGGAGGTATGGAAAATCCACGACTGTCTTTTATCACGCCAACGGTAATTACCGGCGATAAAAGCCTGGTTAGCCTGATTGCCCATGAACTGGCACATTCCTGGTCCGGTAATTTGGTCACTAACAGCAACTGGAACGATTTGTGGCTGAACGAAGGTTTTACCAATTTTTTTGAAAACCGCTTGATGGCGGAAGTCTATGGCCCGGCGCGCGCCGCAATGGAATACAGCTTAAGTGTGAAAGACTTACAACGCGATATCGCCGAGCTGGAACCAGCTGATACCGCGCTGCAGCTACAACTGACCGGTCGTGATCCTGACGATGCTTTTAGCCAGGTAGCGTATGTCAAAGGCCAGTTATTATTGCAGTTGTTGGAAAACAAATTCGGCCGCGATAAATTTGACGCCTTTATCAGCGCTTATTTTCAAAAATTTGCCTTTCAGTCAATGGATACTCAGACCTTTTTGCAATTTTTACAGCAGCAATTACTGGATAAATATCCGGGCGTGATCAGCAAAACTGAAGTAGAGCAATGGGTGTTTGGGCCTGGTTTGCCTGTTGGTTTCCCAATGCAACATTCCGATGCTTTTGCGCAGGTATCAACACAGCTGCAGGCATGGCTACAGCAAGAAATCACCCTAGCGGCGTTGCCTACCAAAACCTGGACCGTACACGAATGGCTGCATTTTATTAATCAGCTGCCGCGCGATTTAGCTCCGGCCAGATTGGCCGAGTTGGATGCTGCTTTTGCCTTCAGTCAAAGCAGCAACGCCGAGATTTTTGTCGCCTGGAGCCGTTTAACCATACCGCTGAATTATCTGCCGGTGATGCCACAGGTGCAGCAATTTTTATTGAACGTTGGCCGGACTAAGTTTGTAGTGCCGTTGTATCGGTTGTTACTAGAAAACCCGGCACAACAAGGGTTTGCCAAAGAAATTTATCAGCAAGCCAAGGCTGGTTATCACCCGCTGACCCAGGCACAGATTGATAAAGCCTTTGCTGGCTAACATCACTTCACAGTTTTTGCGTTGACCGCCTGTTAGCATTGTAACAGGCGGCTTTCAGGGCGCGTTAAGCTCTAAAGCTCCATTGTGCAGGCGCCGCTTTCACTGATTAAGCGACCTGCGGCAAGAATTCTGCTGCGTACTGCCACTCTATTTTATTGGGTATGTTGGCTGCGTTGTCTGTTTAAATCATGGAGATATCAATGAAAAAAGTATTACCACTGCTGGTTGGCCTGACGCTGTTGCCTTTATTTGCGGTTGCTGAACCAGAAATGGCACTGATCACAGTCCAGGGCTCTGGTGCCGTACCGACACCACCGGACTTTGCCAGGTTATCGATGACCATCGGCAGTCGCCAGACCGCAGTTAGCCAGGCCAAAACCGATGTTGATAACAAAGTGACCCAAATTACCGCTATGCTGCAAAAACTCAACATCAAAAACGCCGATATCAACAACGCACCACTGCGGATCTACCCTGAATACCAACCAGAAAAAACCACCACTGAACTGTTTCGGGTCGAACGTGAAGTGACGGTAACAGTGCGGGATTTAACGATATACCCCCAAATTCTGGAACAAGCCGCGGTGCTTGGTGTGACCCAATTACAACCGGCGGAATTATTGTCGTCAAAAGCTGAAGGTCTGTACCAGCAAGCATTACAGCTGGCTTATGCCGATGCTGAAGAAAAAGCCAAAGCACTGGCGAAGTTAAGTGGCCGTAAAATTGCCAGAGTACATCAAATCCAGGAGCAGGGCAGTTCACCGGCGCCGCGCCTGAAAATGGCGATGATGGCGGAAGATTCTGTACAATTTGGCAGCAACAATGTCAGAGCCGACCTGACAATCCAGTTTGAACTGGCCAAACCCTGAGAAATGTTCGTGGCAAAGGTTTAATTTTCCGGCCAAACCAAGTATGGTATGGCCCATTGTTGCGACCATATGTAAAAGATAAATGCTTGCTGAAAAATTAGACTTTTACCGCACATTGGTGGCTCAGGCTGAGGCCTTAATCGCTGATGAGACGGATATGATTGCCAATATGGCAAACCTCAGTGCGCTGCTATTTAATGAAATGCCTGATCTGAATTGGTCAGGCTTTTATATTTTACGGCAAGGCGAATTAGTGTTAGGCCCGTTTCAAGGTAAACCTGCTTGTGTGCGGATCCCGGTGGGCAAAGGTGTTTGTGGCACTGCAGCCGCCAGCGGCGATATTCAACTGGTGAAAGACGTGCATGAATTCCCGGGCCATATTGCCTGTGATGCCGCTAGTAATTCAGAAATCGTGTTACCGGTGCGCCATCAAGGCCAAGTTATTGCGGTGCTGGATATCGACAGCCCGTCCCTGGCGCGTTTTGATCTGTCTGATCAGCAAGGTCTCGCTGAATTAGTGACTGTTTTTGAGCGCCGACTGAGTCAGACTTTATGAAAGATTTGGTTTCTATTCAGGACTATTTGCTCTCCATCTCTGATGTCGGGGATTGGGAAGGCGAAGAAGAGTTAGTTGCAGACCGGATCAATGCTATATACCATGCGGTTTGGGAAAAAATTCCGGACGACACCAGCGTCGATTTAATTGACCGGGTGCTCAATGAAATCAGGGATCAACTTCGTGGCAGCACCATTATTTTGGATGCCGACGAATATGAATTGATCGACTGGGCGCAGGCCCATATGCGTAAAACGCTGGCCAACGCGGATGAAGACGAAGACGATGCTGACGACAATGAAGACCATGACGACAGCGATACCGATGAAGAAAACGACGAAGAAGATGAAGAGTATTGATGCATGACTAGCCAAGTCGAACCACAAGTTAAACCGCACAACGTCAAAGAAATTGTTGCCTTATTAACAGAGCAATTTCCACTTTGTTTCAGCCAGAACGGCGAAGCCAAACCACTGAAAATTGGTATCTTCCAGGATTTAGTTGAACGCCTGAAAGACAATCCGTTATTCAGTAAAACGCAATTACGTCAGGCACTGCGGGTTTATACCTCCAGCTGGCGTTATCTGGATGCGGTCAAGGCCGGGGTTGCCCGGATTGATTTGGAAGGCGTTGCCGGTGATCTTGTTGATGAACAACAAGCCGAACATGCTGCAAAAACTCTGGTCGAAAGCAAAGCCAAAGCGGCTGAAGTGCGTAAAGCCAAAGCGCTGGAACATAAAGCAAAACTGCAACAACAAAAAGCGCAGGTCGATGCATCACAGCCTGCAACCACAGTTGTTGCCAAAACAGACAAACCTGCTTACAAAAAAAATGCGCCTAAAACTGCCGCTAAACCAGCGAAAAGTTCTACTCTGAAAGAGCATCGTCCGGCCAAAGTTACAACTCCGGTTGTGGCAGAAAAAGCATTACAGGCAGTGACGACAGTTGATTTAGTTGTTGGTGCAAAAGTTTTAATTAAGTTGGGTCAGAACCCAATGCCAGCCACTGTAGTCGAAGTAGTTAAACAGGATGTCGTGGTGCAATTAGCCTCTGGAATGGTGGTCAAAACGCATAGCGGCAGTTTGTATCAGGCTTAACAACACAGAGTCTCAGATGAAAAAAATATCCAGCATAGCCGCAGCGCTGTTGATTGTATTGGGCGGCCCTGTGCTTGCCTCCGTGACCACTGACGTGGTGACCATGCCAAAACTGGCACAATTGGATCAGCATTTTACCGCCAGTAAACGAGTCGCCGCTATTTTTACCCGTGGACATTATCTGCAGGTGAAAATTGACGATGAGCTTTCAACCAAAGTGTTTGAGCGCTATCTGGATAGTCTGGATTATTACCATAACGTAATGCTCAAAAGCGACATCGACGCTTTTGCGCAATACAAATTCCAGTTTGATGATGCGATTCAAAAAGGTCAGTTTGACTTTGCTTTTCAAATGTTTAATTTGAGTTTGCAACGTCGGGCTGAACGTTTTGATTATGCGATTTCGCTGCTGGAACAGCCTTTTGATTTTAATGTTGCTGACAAATATGAATATGAACGTGAAGACGCGCCTTGGGCAACCGATCTGGCGCAGCTGAACGAATTGTGGCGGCAACGGGTTAAATTTGACGCGCTGAATTTAAAACTGACCGGTAAAAAGCCGGAAGAAATTAAAGATCTGCTGTTAAAACGCTATAAAAGCGCCAAAAAACGTTTAGCGCAAACCGAAAGCGAAGACGTGTTCCAGCTGGTGCTGAATTCCTATGCCCGTAGCATTGAAGCCCATACCTCGTATTTATCACCACGTAATGCTGACCGATTCCAGCAGGAAATGAACCTGAGTCTGGAAGGTATTGGCGCGGTGTTGCAGTTGGATGATGACTACACCATTATCGCCAGTCTGGTACCAGGTGGCCCGGCTGATATGACTAAAAAGCTCAAGCCCAAAGATAAAATTGTTGGTGTGGCACAAGGTAGCGAAGATTTTGTGGATATCGTCGGCTGGCGTTTAGATGACGTGGTTGATTTAATCAAAGGTCCAAAAGGCTCAAAAGTCCGGTTACAGGTGATGGCGGCCAGTGATATCGCCGGTACCGCACCGCAGCAAATTGAAATTGTCCGTGACAAAATTCGTTTAGAAGACCGCGCTGCCAAAGGCGAGGTGTTTAAATCGTTGTTGCATGAAAATGGTAAGAATATTGGCGTCATTAATATTCCGAGTTTCTACAACAATCTGACGGAAGATGTGAAAAAAGAGCTGACTGCGCTGAAAGAGAAAAAAGTCGACGGCATTATTGTCGATTTGCGTGGTAATGGCGGTGGTTCTTTACCTGAAGCTATTACGCTGACAGGCCTGTTTATCGATAAAGGCCCGGTGGTGCAAATTCGCGAAGGCAATGGCCGGATCATGCAAAATGATGACACCGATGCCAGCGTCTTTTACGAAGGTCCATTGACGGTGATGGTTGACCGTTACAGTGCCTCTGCTTCAGAAATTTTTGCCGCAGCACTGCAGGATTATGGCCGCGCCGTGATCATTGGTGAACATACTTTTGGTAAAGGCACAGTGCAGCAACACCGTGGCCTCGGCCGTATTTATGACACTTTTGATGGTGAACTGGGCAGTGTGCAATACACTATCGCCAAGTTCTACCGGATTAACGGTGGTAGTACGCAGCACAAAGGTGTGGTGCCGGATATCATTTTTCCATCACCAATTGACCCGGCTGAATGGGGCGAAAGCAAAGAGAAAAATGCCTTACCTTGGGATTCAATTCCGGCTGCGGCTTATGCCAGTACCCCAGATTTGAAAGTGACGTTGCCGCTATTGAATGAAAAACATCAGCAACGCATTGCTGCCGAACCTGAGTTTAACTTCCTGCTGCAGGATATCGCCGAATATAAGCGCGAAAAAGATGTCAAAACCATCTCGCTGAATGAAAAAGAACGTCTGACGAAAAAAGACGAACTGGCAGCAAAAGAGCTGGCGCGCACCAACGAGCGTTTAGCCAGATTAAAATTACCCGCCGTGAAAAAAGTGGAAGATGCACCGGAAACACTGGAAAAATTAGATCCGTTTCTGGAAGAGGCGGCGTTAATTACTGCGGACCTCATCATGAGCAACCGGTTGGCGAAGAAATAGCCACCGCAATACCGGCTTTTGCCACCAAACCAACAAAGGACTGACTTCAGTCCTTTGTTGTTATTGAAAAGGCGGAATTTTACTGACAACTGCTGACAGTATTTGTTGGTTTGATCTTGCAGTCAGCGTTCACTACCAGGCTATTTTAAGGTTTTCAGATGCAACAACAGCGTCAATCCATGCATGGGCAATGGTCCAGTCGTTTTACCTTTATTATTGCTGCCACTGGCGCTGCCGTCGGTCTTGGTAATATCTGGAAGTTTCCTTACATCATGGGCCAAAATGGCGGTGGCGCTTTTGTGCTGGTTTACCTGTTGTGTATTTTGCTGATTGGCATCCCGGTGTTGATGGCGGAAGTGCTGATGGGTAAACGCGGCCGGCAAAGCCCAGGTTTAACGGCCCGGACCTTGGTGTTAGAGGCCAATGCCCATCGCTACTGGCAAGTGACCGGCTGGGTCGGGTTGCTGGCTGGGTTTTTAATTTTATCGTTTTATGCAGTGATTGCCGGCTGGGCCTTTGCTTATGTGCCAAAAGCGTTGCAAAACAGCTTTTCCGGTAAATCAGCCGCTGAACTTGGTCAGATGTTTGGCGAATTTTCTGCAGACAGTGCGAGTTTGTTGTTATGGACCACCGTGGTCATCGTGTTGACTTGTGCTGTGGTCGCGCGTGGATTAAAACAAGGGTTGGAAAGCAGTCTGAAACTGATGATGCCAGCGTTGTATATCTTGCTGATATTGATGGCGATATATGCCGGGATCACCGGAGAGTTTTTCAAAGCCCTGAATTATATGTTTTATCCGGATTTTTCCAAACTGACTGTCAACGGCGTGTTGATTGCACTTGGCCATGCGTTTTTCACTTTAAGTCTGGCGTCCGGTGTAATGATGATTTACGGCGCCTATTTGCCGAATAATGTGTCGATTGTCAAAACCTCGATTTGGATTGCGTTGGCTGATACCTCGGTCGCGTTGATCGCCGGGATGGTGATTTATCCCATCGTGTTTGGCCAGGGATTGGATGCCGGTCAAGGGCCTGGACTTATTTTTGTGACCCTTCCGATTGCCTTTGGCAGCATGCCGGGCGGGGCGCTGATCGGCACTTTGTTCTTCCTGATGCTGGTGTTTGCCGCATTTACCTCAACCATTGCGATGATTGAATCGGTGGTGGCCTGGTTGATTGAATCCCGTGGTTTTACCAGGATTAAAGCGGCCACGCTGGCGGGATCGGTGTTATGGCTGATGAGTTTACTGACGGTATTTTCCTTTAGTAAAGCCAGCTGGACGCAGTGGCACTTTAATTTCATGGGCAAAGAAGTACACAATTTATTCGAAATCCTTGACCACCTGGCGGCAGACATCTTGTTGCCACTGGGTGGTTTAGCGATTGCACTTTTTACCGGTTGGGTGATGAAACAACATGCCACCGAACAAGAGTTGAATACTTCGCCACTTGCTTATACTATCTGGCGTTTCTGTATCCGCTGGTTCACACCTGTTGCTATCGGCCTGGTGTTTCTGAATCTTGTCGGCGTACTCTGACGATAACTATAAAGCCCGAAAAAATCGGGCACTGAGTAACGAACATGACCCTGAATGTTAAACAACCCAGCCTGCTGGATGCATTAATCCCCCTTGTGATGCTTATTATGCTACTGGGGCTTTCGGTTTATCTCTATGGCAGTGATTCCTCTTATGGACCCAATCAAATTGCTTTGTTTGTCGCGGCAGGTGTGGCGCTGATTATTGGCCTGAAAAACGGTCATCAGTGGTCTGCGCTTGAGCACGCGATGGTGCATGGTATTTCGCTGTCGCTTGGCGCCATTTTAATTTTGTTTGCGGTAGGTGCACTGATCGGCACTTGGTTGTTGTCAGGTACTGTACCTTCGTTGATTTATTTTGGTTTACAGATTTTAAGCCCGTCCTGGTTTTACGCGGCCGCCTGTATTTTATGTGCCGTCGTTGCTCTGAGTATCGGTAGTTCCTGGACCACCGCGGCCACTATCGGGGTTGCACTGATTGGTGTCGCCATGGGGCTTGGTTTATCGCCGGTGGTAACCGCTGGCGCCATTATTTCCGGTGCTTATTTTGGCGATAAAATTTCACCGCTGTCGGATACCACCAATTTGGCACCGGCGATGGCGGGGGCAGAATTGTTCGAACACATCCGCCATATGACCTGGACCACAGTGCCAAGTTTATTATTGGCGATCTTGATATTCGCGCTGATGGGTTTTAACCACTCAGGTGAGGCGGATGCTGAGAAAATTCTGCAGCTTAGCGCCGAGCTGGAAAAACAATTTGATATCCATTGGTATCACTTATTGCCAATGCTGGTGTTGATGACGATGGCGGTGAAAAAAGTACCGGCTTTTCCAACGGTCTCGATTGGTGCTTTGCTCGGTGGGGTTTGGGCCGTGATATTTCAGCCAGAATTACTGGCCCGGATGACCGACCAAACATTGCCTGCGTTTTTAGGCACTTTAAAAGTCGTCTGGACCACTTTACACAGTGGTTTTGTGATTGAAACCGGTAATGCCGAACTGGATAAATTATTGTCCGGCGGTGGAATGGCCAAAATGATGAATACCGTGTGGCTGGTGATGTCGGCGATGGTATTTGGTTCGGTGCTGGAACATACCGGGTTACTGAAACGCTTTGTGCAAATTATTCTGGCGCGGGCGCATAGCACCGGTTCTTTAATCACCAGCACTATCGTGACCTGTATCGCCACCAATATTCTGACTGCGGATCAATATATGGCGATTGTAATGCCGGGGCGGATGTACAAAGAAGAGTATGAGCGCCGTGGCCTGGCACCGGTGAATTTATCCCGGACATTGGAAGATGGCGGGACTATTACCAGTCCGTTAATCCCGTGGAATACCTGTGGTGCGTATATGCATGGCGTACTGAACATTAATCCGCTGGACTATGCTTTTTATGCGTTTTTTAACCTGATTAACCCGGTGCTGGCGATTATTTACGCTTATTGCGGCATTAAAATTCTGAAATTGACGCCGCCACCAGCGGTGTTTAACCCGCTGACTCCTGTTGCTGAGCACCTGCCACCAACGGCATTAAAGTCTTAATCTTCAGCAACACGCCAAAGTCATAGGGCTTTGGCGTGTTGTCTGACAGTATAGTTAGCGGCAATAATTTGCTGTGTTGTTATTTCTTAGTTCTTAGTTCTTAGTTCTTAGTTCTTAGTTCTTAGTTCTTAGTTATTTTGTCGCGGCTGCAATCCACGACATATAGTCTGAATTCTCCGATGGAGCCTTTATGAGCCAATCACGTCAAATCAAACGTTTAGCGGATTATCAGGCTCCGGCCTTTCTTACGCACAGTATCGAGCTGGAATTTGTGTTGGATCCAGCTGCGACGCGGGTTACCGCGATTAGCAAAATCAGCCGCCAGGGTGCACATCAATTGCCGCTGCTGTTAGATGGCCATGGCTTGGTGCTGCTTGGCATTTGGCTGAACAATGAGCCTTTTACCGACTATCAGCAGAGCGACGAGCAACTTATTCTGTCGCAGCTACCAGACGAGTTTGAGCTTCGCATCGTCACAAGGTTAAACCCGGTTGAAAATACCGCGCTGGAAGGTTTGTACTTGTCTGGTGGTGCTTATTGCACTCAATGTGAAGCCGAAGGATTTCGCCGGATCACTTATTATCAGGACCGGCCGGATGTGCTGGCAGTCTTTACCACCCACATCATTGCCGATGGCAAAAGTTATCCGCACTTGCTGTCCAACGGCAATCTGGTTGCTGACACTATCCTTGAAAACGGTCAACGCCGCGTTAGCTGGTTTGATCCATTTCCGAAACCTTGTTATTTGTTTGCGTTGGTGGCAGGCGATTTTGATGAGCTGGCCGATAGTTACACCACAGGCAGTGGCCGCAAAGTGGCGCTGAAGTTTTATGTCGATAAAGGCAACCAGCAACGGGCAGTGTTTGCGCTGGAGTCGTTAAAACGCGCCATGCTTTGGGATGAACAAGAATTTGGCCTCGAGTACGATTTAGATATTTATATGGTGGTTGCGGTCGACTTTTTTAATATGGGCGCGATGGAAAATAAAGGCCTGAATGTCTTTAACAGTAAATTTGTGCTGGCCAATCCGCAATCGGCCACTGATGTCGATTATTTTAACATTGAAAGCATTATCGGCCATGAATACTTCCACAACTGGACCGGCAATCGGGTGACTTGCCGTGACTGGTTTCAGCTGAGTTTAAAAGAAGGGTTGACGGTGTTTCGCGATCAGCAATTCAGTGCCGCGATGGGCTCACCAACCTTATGCCGGATTGACGCGATTAAAACCATCCGTACCGCCCAGTTTGCCGAAGACGCCGGTCCGATGGCGCACCCCATCCGGCCGGAACAAGTGCTGGAGATGAATAATTTCTATACCGTGACGGTGTACGATAAAGGCGCTGAAGTGATCCGGATGCAGCATACCTTGTTGGGGCAAGCGGGTTTTCGCCGCGGTATGGATTTGTATTTCCAGCGTTTTGATGGCAAAGCGGTCACTTGTGATGATTTTGTGCAGGCAATGCAGGATGCCAATCAGTTTGATTTCAGCCAGTTCCGCCGCTGGTATCAGCAGGCCGGGACACCCGAGCTGAGCGTTGAAACGACGCAGGACGGGCATCACGGTTGTTTCAGACTGACCCTGCGCCAACATACCCAACCCACAGCGGATGGCAGTGCTAAGTTGCCGTTGGTATTGCCGGTTCGCCTGGAGTTGATCAGTAACGATTTGAGTTATCGTCAGCAACATTTGCTGGTGATGACCGAAGCTGAGCAAAGTTTTGAGTTTCAGCAGGTACCACAGCATGTGCAGGCCGTACTGCTGGCCGATTTTTCCGCGCCGGTAAAACTGGTGCAACAGGTAAGCCTCAATGATTTATTGTTTATCGCCGCCAATGCCAGTGACGGCGTGGCCCGTTGGGACGCGATGCAGCAAATTTGGTCTGATTTGGTCTGCCAGTCCGTCGCTGCAGGCACGCCGGTGACAATACCGGCTGGCTTATTGGCGATGTTCCGGCAATTGCTGGAACATCCCTTGAAAGATTTGGCCTTTACTGCGGAGTTGTTGTCGCTGCCAGGCTTCGACACGCTGGCCGAACAATATCCGGTGATACCGGTTGATGGTATTTTAATGGCGCTGCATGCTTTTCGGACTCAGATTGCCAGTCAGTTAACAGCTGAACTCACGCGTTGTTATCACACATTGCCACGAACGCCTTATCAGTACTTACCACAGCAAGTGGGGGGCCGTCAGTTGCAGGCACTTTGTTTAGGCTATTTGGCGCAGAACCTGACACCCGTGGTGGCAGCAGGGTCCTTTGGCAGTGCCGCAACTGCTGTCGATGCGGGCGCAATTCAGCACTTGCTGGAGCAGCACTATGGTCAGGCAGATAATATGACCGATCGGCAGTCGGCATTATCTGCCACGGTACGGGCTGGCTTAGATCTGGCGCAACCTTTGCTTGCAGATTTATTAGAAAAAGACGGTCGCGACCCATTAATTTTTGATAAATGGGCCAGTTTACAGGTGAGTTTGCCGACGGATAAAGTATTTGAAATTATTGAAAATATTATTACTTACCCGCAGTTTAGCTGGAACAACCCGAACCGGGTTAGGGCGGTATTTAGTGCTTTTAGTCATTTCAATCCACAGCAGTTTCATCGTGCTGATGGCCGGGGTTATCAGTTGCTGGCCGGTATCGTCGGCAAAATTGATCACAGCAATCCGCAACTCGCTGCCAGACTGGTGACGCCTTTGTTGTCATGGAAACGGTATGACGAAGCCCGGCAACTTCTGATCAAGCAGCAATTAGGGCAGTTGCGCGACCAGGTGGGCCTCAGTAATGACTTATTCGAAAAAGTGGCCAGAAGCTTGAACTAATGCAGCGGATTTATCGGTTTCGGCTGGAATTGTCACCTGAGCAATGCCTTGGTTATTACCAGGGCATCATTCAGTATGTGCTGGTGCAGGCCGAATCCGGCGAACGAGTACAGCTACGCGCCGAAAATTTCCGGGCTTTTATCACCCACAATGGCCTTTCTGGCCGCTTCGAACTCACGACCACCCAGCACGGCAAGTTTGTCGCTCTGAAAAAAATAAATTAGAGTAACTACTTTAAACGGCAGATTAAAACACATGCCGCTTTTTAGGGTTATTTGCCGTTATTTTTCATTGAGTTAGCCGATTAACTTGGCAGTTGCTAATTTGCAGTTAAACTTAACGGCAGCAGGAATGTGGTCGAACACCACAGTTACAAAAAAAACTAAAGCCAAATCAACAGATTTACGACAAACCAAGCCTTGCGCCCATTAGAAAATGATGTAATTATTTTGTCTAAGTGGGTAGAGATCAGAGCAGTTGAAATCACTCATTCATTACAAAAACAAAATATACCTGCAGGGACAGGGGGGGAGATCACAAGATGAACAAAAGGCCATTTGCCTTTGCTAAAAATCCTTTAGCATTGGGCGTCGCGTCTGCGCTGTTAGCCTTGTCTGCAACATCAATCCAGGCTGCCAGTTTTACCATTGGTGACGACGTTGAAGTTGTATTCGACTCAAGCTTTTCTTATGGTGCAAGCTATCGCGCTGAAGATCGGAATTGGGACACCATCAGTAAAGTAAATCATCCAAGATTTAACTGGACTGGCTACAACGCTGCGACCAACAACATTTATCCACCGTCTGAAATCTGGAAAAATCCAGGCGGCTACTCATCGAACGGTGATGCTGGCAACCTGAATTACGATAAAGGCGACAAATTCTCCGAATTATTCAAAGGCACTCACGAATTATCAATCACCAAAGGTGATTTTGGTTTGTTCACCCGCTTCATGTACTTCTATGATTCGGCGTTAATGGACGACAAAGGTGCATACACCAACCCGGTGTCAGGCAATCGCGTTGATGCCTGTGCCGATGATGAAGCCCGTGATTTAGCCTGCCGTGATATCCGTTTACTGGATGCTTATGTCTTCGCTAACTTTGCCCTGAACGATGGCGCAAACCCGTTATCGATGCGATTAGGTAATCAGGTATTAAGCTGGGGTGAAAGTACTTTAATCCAGCATGGTATTAACATCACACCAATCGATGTTGGTATTGCCCGATTACCAGGCGCTGATTTAAAAGAAGCTTATATTCCGGTCGGGATGTTCTCAGCTTCTTTAGGTATCACTGAGCAACTGTCAGCTGAAGTTTTTTACCAGTACGAGTGGCAAAACAGTTACTTACCAGTACCAGGTTCTTATTTCTCAACCAATGACTTCGCCGGTAAAGGCGGTTATGCGCAAAACATTCAATTAGGTTTTGCCGGTAACCCGGATATTGATTTATCCACTTTGTTAGCAGGTTTGAACGGCGTTGGCGCCGGAGTTGCTGCGGTCAGTGCTATTCTGGCCAATCCAAATGCAACTGCTGCCCAGAAACAAGCCGCCCAAACGCAGCTCGGTCTGTTGTCTCAGGCTTATCTGGCATATCCAACCAAAGTGACGTTACGTCCTTATGGTGATGCCGGTGAAATTGAGCCAGAAGATGGTGGTCAATACGGGGTGAAATTCGAATATTTCTCACCAGAGCTGAACGACACCGAATTTGCTGTGTATTACATGAATTACCACAGCCGTACACCGGTTATTTCCGGTATTGCTTCGGATTTCCGTACTGCGGCAATTCAGTCTGATATTGGTTTCCTGGCAGCCAATGCCGGCAACATCACCAAAGAAAACGTGTCCAGCTTAAAAGCGATGTCAAAAGGGTTAATTGAATATCCTGAAGACATTAAGTTATACGGTTTCAGCTTTAATACCACGTTAGAAGGCACTTCAATTGCCGGTGAACTGGCGTATCGCCAGGACGAGCCGTTGCAAATTGATGATGTTGAAATTCTGTATGCAGGTATGCCGGAACAGTTAGCAATCGCTGGTATCCGTCCTGATCTCGCTGGCATTTCACAAATTGGCCGTTTTGATGGTCAAAAAGTGCAGCCTGGTCAATTTGCTCAAGGTTATATCCTGGCCGATACGACTCAAGCGCAGGTGACCATCACGCACTTATTTGGCCCGGTACTGAATACCGACAACTTCACCTTATTGGCGGAAATCGGCGGTATTAGCATCAAAGATATGCCAGCTCAAGACGTGTTACGACTGAACGGTCCAAACACCGATCGTAGTGGTTTCCCATTAATGGGTACCAATGGTGTCGGCGGTCCGTTAATTCCAAAAACCGGTCTGCATACTGGTTTGTCAGATGGTGCAGAAACCAACCCGTTCCCGACAGCTTCTGCCTGGGGATACCGTTTGGTGGCGGTGGCGAACTACAACAACGTAATGGCAGGCGTCAACCTGACCCAACGTCTGGTGTTTTCGCATGACGTGAATGGTATTACACCAGATCCATTGTTTATGTTCTCAGAAGACAAAAAATCAGTGAGCTACAGTATAGCCTTTGATTATCTGAACCAATGGTCGGCGGAAGTTGCATACAACGCTTTCTTTGATGGCGTCGGTACTACCAACAACACTGAAGACCGTGATTTTGTGTCTTTTAACATCAAATACTCATTATAAGGGACGAGATAGTCTTATGAAAAAACTCACCCTACTTTCGTCTGCGATTGCTTTAATTGTCAGTTGTGGCGCATTCGCGAAATTACCAGCCGATCAGGTTGCTCGTCTTGGCGCAGATTTAACACCGCTTGGTGCTGAAAAAGCGGGCAATAAAGACGGTAGTATTCCAGCATGGAACGGTGGTATTACCGCAGTTCCTGCGGGTTACAAAGCTGGTGATCACCATCCGGATCCGTTCGCGGCTGATAAAATCGTGCTGACAGTGACCAAAGCCAACATGGAGCAACACAAAGCCTTGTTGTCACCAGGTCAGCAGGCGTTATTTAATCTGTATCCGGATACCTACAAAATGAACGTGTATCCAACACAACGTTCAGCGTCTTATCCGCAGTATGTTTACGATGCCACTAAATCGATTGCTGCAAATGCAGAATTGGTGCAGGGCGGTAACGGTATTATTAACGCTTCTGTGGGTATTCCGTTCCCAATTCCAGCCAATGGTCTGGAAGCGATTTGGAACCACATTGTGCGTTACCGCGGTGTCGCGGCAACCCGTAACGGTGGTCAGGCGGCTCCGACAGCGACTGGTGCTTATACCCTGATCGGCTTTAACGAAGAGATCATGTTTAAGTATTCTGATCAAAAAGCCACGGCCCAGGCATTACAGGCAGAAAACATTCTGTTCCGCTTTAAGCAAAGCGTCACCACGCCAGCGCGTTTGGCCGGAACTGCCTTGTTAGTGCATGAAACGATGGACCAGGTGGCAACACCACGTCAGGCCTGGACTTACAACACCGGGCAACGCCGTGTTCGTCGTGCGCCAAACGTAGCCTATGATGCGCCGGGTACGGCATCAGATGGTCTGCGTACCACCGACGATTTCGACATGTTTAACGGATCACCAGATCGTTACACCTGGGAGCTGAAAGGCAAACAGGAAATGCTGATCCCTTACAACAGCTACAAAATGCATAGCAAGGAGACCAAGTACAGCAGCCTGTTAACGGCCGGTCACTTAAATCCTGATTATGTGCGCTTTGAAAAACACCGGGTATGGGTGGTTGAAGCAACGCTGAAATCCGGCATGCGTCACGTCTATGGCAAACGAGTGTTTTACATCGACGAAGATAGCTGGCAAATTCATGTAGCAGACCTGTACGATGCCCGCGGTGAGTTATACCGTGTCGCCGTGGCCCATGGTCTGAACTACTACGAAGTGCCAACGCACTGGAGTACATTAGAGGTCTATCATGATCTGAACTCGCGCCGTTATATCGCGATTGGTTTAGACAACGAAGACAGAATGTATGATTTCTCAGTGAAATTATCTGATAACGACTTCACCCCGGCGGCACTGCGTCGGGAAGGTACCCGTTAATCAGTTCGTTCGGTAACAAACGGTTGGCTTGGGCCAACCGTTTTTGTTTCAGTTTAACCCTTGAGTAATAGCTCTAATGATGTCGAAAATTTTGTCAAGATTAGGCCTGTGTTGTGTATTGCTGCCATCACCTGTGTTGGCGCAGCCAGAGCCTCAGGCCGCCTACCAATTGCCACGCGCAGTCAATTCGGTGCTGACCGATATCGTCCCCGTGGGCACTAAATTCTGGATGGCTGCTGGTGAACGGGGTCATATCTTACAAAGCCATGACGGCCAGGTCTGGCAGCAAATGCCGGTGCCGGTCCAATCAAACCTGAATTCAATTTATTTTACCGATGCCACCCACGGTTGGGCGGTCGGACACGATGCCACCATTTTGCATTCAAATGACGGTGGTGCTAGCTGGCATATTCAACAATTTTTGCCAGAACTCGATAAGCCATTATTTGATATTTATTTTAAAGATCCACTGCAGGGGATTGCTGTGGGGGCTTATGGCATGTTTTACCGGACCAGCGATGCCGGTAAAACCTGGAGCAATGAATTTCATCTGGAACTTGCAAGTGAAGACGATCAGCAACTGCTGGCTGAGTTAAAAGACACTGATCCTGAAGGTTTTGCTATCGAAATGGCGTCTGTATTGCCGCATTTTAACCGGCTGTATGCCGACGGTTCCACTTTGTACCTAGTGGGCGAAGCGGGTTTTTTCGCCAAAAGTAATGACTTTGGCCTGACCTGGCAACGCCAGAGCGAATTTTATAATGGTTCTTTGTTCGGGATCACCAGAACCAAAGCGTTAAGTCTGATCGCGGTAGGTTTACGTGGTCATGTATTTCGCAGCACCGATCAAGGCCTGAGCTGGCAACAAGTAGCGGTACCTTCGCCATCGACGCTGAACAGCGTGATCAATGATGATCAAGGTGGGATTTATCTGCTGGGCAATGCCGGTACTTTGCTATTTAGTGATGACGATGGTCAGACCTTTACTGCAATGAATCAACAAGATGGCAAAGCCATTCTCAATGCGGTGGTCATTGCCGACCAATTAGTGCTGGCAACTGAAACCGGAATTAAAACCATCCAGTTAAAAGAAAGCAAAGCCTTATGAGTACCAGTCGTTTTGTTAATAAGTGCGAATATGCGCTGTTTCGACACCGCGGTTTTGTGATCCTTGCATTCATCGCTATGACGTTGTTTTTATTATTTAAAGCCAGTCAGATTAAGCTTGATGCGGCTTTTACTAAAAATATTCCACTCAAACACGAATATATGCAGACCTATTTAAAGCACGCCAAAGATTTTGGCGGCGCCAATAATATTCTGATTTCTGTGTGTGATGCTTCCGGCAATATTTTTAACCCGCAGTTCTTCGATACCTTTAAGAAAATTCATGATCAGGTGTATTACATGCCCGGTGTGGACCGGGTTTTGGTGAAATCCTTGTTCAGCCCCAGCACGCGTTTTGTCGAAGTGGTCGAAGACGGTTTTGCCGGTGGCCCGGTGATCCCGGCTGACTTTGCTGCCGATGCCAATGGCTTGGCCATCGTCAAACAGAACGTCGATAAAGCCGGTATTGTTGGCCGGATGGTGGCGGACGATTACAGCTGTGCCATGGTCACCGCACAATTGCAGGAAACCAACCCAGACACCAACGAAAAACTCGATACCATTGCTTTTGCGAATCAGCTGGAAACCGATGTCCGTGGCCAGTATGAAAACGATCAGATTTCCGTGCATATCATCGGCTTTGCCAAGATGGTCGGTGATGTGGCAAATGGCGCCAAAGGTGTACTGGCGTTTTTTGCGGTGGCTATCGCTATTACCGCGGTGATGGTGTACCTGTTCTCCAAATCGCTGACATTAACGATCTTACCGATTGCCTGTTCACTGATTGCGGTGATTTGGCAGATGGGTTTATTGACAGTCCTGGGTTTTGGTATTGATCCGATGTCGATTCTGGTGCCGTTTTTAGTCTTTGCCATCGGAGTCAGCCACGGTGTGCAGATGATTAATGCCACCGGTAAAAACGTTGCTGCTGGGATGGATGCTAAAACCGCCGCACAGGCCAGCTTCCGTCGTTTGTTAGTTCCAGGCGGTGTGGCGTTATTATCTGATACCGTTGGTTTTATCACGTTGCTGATTATTGAAATCGGCGTGATCCGTGAACTGGCGATTACCGCTAGCCTGGGCGTTGGTGTGATCATTCTGACCAACTTAATCCTGTTGCCGGTACTGATGTCATTTGTACGCTTCAAACCGTCCTATGTTGCAGCGGTTTCAGCACCGACGCCAAAAGCGGATAAGTTCTGGCATACCTTGTCGGCTTGTGCCGAACCGAAGGTTGCAACAGTAATTTTAGTCATTTCAGCACTGTTATTTGCCGGTGGTTATTATCAGAGCAAACAGCTGAAAATTGGTGATTTGCATCCTGGCGCATCATCGTTGCACGAAGACTCCCGCTATAACCAGGACACGTTTTTAATTACCGACCGTTATGCTATTTCGGTTGATTACATCAACGTGATGGTCGAAACCGATCCAAACGGTTGTACCTTCCACCCGGTCATGGACAAGATTGATCAGTTCCAGTGGCGGATGGAAAACGTGCCTGGTGTGCAAAGTGCGGTGTCGTTGCCGTCCGTTTCAAAAACCATCAACGCTGCGTTTAATGAAGGCAACGTGAAATGGCGCATTTTGCCGCGTACTACAGAATCATTAGTACAGTCATCCTCGCGGGTTGAAACCAGCACTGGATTACTCAATGGCGATTGTTCGGTGATGCCGGTCATTTTGTTCTTAAACGACCATAAAGCTGAAACCATCGAAAAAGTCATCGCCGAAGCGAAAAAAGTTGGCGCTGAACTAGGCACCGATAGCACCAAGTTTATGCTGGCATCAGGCCCGGTTGGGGTGATGGCCGCAACCAATGAAGCGGTGGCTGCAGCACAAGATCCAATGACCTGGTACGTTTATGGTGCGGTGATTTTATTGTGCTTAATTAGTTTCCGGTCAATGCGGGCGACGATGGCGGTGATCCTGCCGTTGTACATTGTGACTGTGCTGGCGACCGCATTAATGACGCTGCTGGACATTGGCTTGACAGTGTCTACTTTGCCGGTGATTGCATTGGGGGTAGGTATTGGTGTCGACTATGGCATTTATATTCTGACCAATATGACGCAACCGCTGCGGGATGGTGTGCCACTGCGTGTCGCATACTACAATGCGCTGAAATCGACCGGTAGTGCGGTGTTGTTTACGGCCATTACACTGGCGATTGGTGTCAGTACCTGGGTATTCTCCGCGCTGAAGTTCCAGGTCGATATGGGCATTCTGCTGACCTTTATGTTTATCGTAAACATGCTGGGGGCAGTGTTTGTATTGCCGGCATTGGCAGCCTTTTTCTGGCGGAAAAACCGTTGATGGATAAATTTCGTAATATTTTATAGCCGCATGATTATGCAATTTATCTAATGAAAATGGCCTACGGGCCATTTTGTTATTTAATAAGCTTGAATATCTTGTCAAATCTGGACTTTAGGGCTGGTACAACCAGTGTGAAAGCCAGAAATAAAGCTCGAAAAGCACTACAATTGGCAATAAACTTCGCACCTGACACGCTCTGTATGTAATGCACCATCCTGCTTCACCCTAGGCAGAGATAAATAAAGGATACAAAAATGGCACTGATAGACGGTCAACCATCTGTACTTCTACAAAACGTAAGTAAACTCATCAAACAAAAAGTAAAAGATCAGGTTGAACAGGTTGAGAAATTTGCTTTCACGCTCTATGGCAATGTTGCCAACGAAGATATGTTCGGCCGCAACGACAGCGATTTATACGGTGCTGCGTTAAGTCTGTGGCAAACCTTTAATACCCACGCTGATGACAGCGCAAAAATTCGCGTGTTTAACCCGGAAATCGCCCGTCACGGTTGGGAATCAAAACACACCATCGTTGAAATTGTGGTTAAGGATATGCCGTTTTTGGTGGACTCCGTCCGGATCGCCTTAAATCGTCATAACATCACCGCGCATTTATTGCTGCATTATCCGCTGCAAACTTTCCGCGATGGCAAAGGCGATATCACTGAATTCTATAAACTCGGTACCAAAGAAAATCCTTCGACTCAGCAAACGGTATTCCATATTGAAATCGACCGGATGACTGACAAAACGGCGATGGATAACCTGATTGCTGAACTTGATTCAGTAATGCAGGATGTAAAACTGGCGGTGGAAGACTGGAAACCAACCAAAGCCAAACTGGAGCAGGTGATTGCAGAATTACCGGCCAATAGCGGCAATGCAACATCAGAGCAATTGGCGGAAACCATTGAGTTTTTAAAATGGCTGGCCAAGGATAACTTCACGCTGCTCGGCTACCGCCAATACAGCATCGTGCCGGTGCAAGGTGACTACCGCATCGAAGGCATGGCTGATACCGCTTTAGGTTTGATGCGCCGCAGCGTTTCGCGCGATTTAATGTTGTCAGATTTACCTGACGTTGCGCGCAAACAAGCACTGAGCACCGGTTCGCTCATTCTGACTAAAACCAATAATAAATCGCGGGTCCATCGCCCGGCCTATATCGATTACATCGGTATTAAGCGATTTGATGCAGCGGGCCATGTGGTCGGTGAAGACCGCTTTATTGGTTTGTATTCGTCATCGTTGTACAACAACAGTGCCGGTGATATTCCGTTGCTGAAAAACAAACTTTCAAAAGTGATGGCGGCGTCCGGTTTTGCCGTGGGCACTCACGCTTATAAAGCACTGCTGAACATTCTGGAAACTTATCCACGTGATGAGCTGATCCAGGCTGAAGCGGACGAGCTTCTGGATATTTCAACCGGCGTGCTGCAAATGCAGGAACGGGACATGACCCGGGTCTTTATGCGTAAAGATGCCTTTGGCCGTTTTGTCTCAGCCATGGTGTATGTGCCGCGTGAGCGTTACAACACGCAGTTGCGTAAAGAAACGCAAAATATCCTGCAAAGTTTCTTAGGCAGTACCGAGCCGGTGGAATTTACCACTTATTTCTCTGAATCCATGCTGGCCCGGACCCATTATTTTGTCCGGATCAACGACAGCAATATCGAGTTCAATGTGAAAGACATCGAAAATAATTTAATTGAAGCTGCCCGCACCTGGGAAGATAAGCTGGCAAGCGCCTTAATCGGCCGCTTCGGTGAGCTGACTGGTCGAGAGCTTGGCCTGAAATATATCAACGCATTCCCGCGCTCTTACAAAGAAGAAATGTTGCCAAACGATGCGCTGGTGGATATCGCCAAACTGGAAGCGCTGACCGAAGACAACACGCTGGAAATGCTGTTCTACCGGCCACAGGAAGAAAAAGACGATTCCAAAGCGGTGCGGTTAAACCTGTTCCATAAAGATCACCCCATTCATTTATCCGATGTATTACCAATGCTGGAAAATTTCGGTCTGCGGGTGATTGGTGAAACACCTTATGCCGTGCGTTGCCCGGACGGTTCGGTCAGCTGGATCTTAAACTTCAGCATGGAACTAAACGGCAAAGTGCCGCTTGATTTTGAAGCGGCGCAGCAGCTGTTCCAGGAATCTTTTGCCAAAGTCTGGAAAGGCGATTTAGAAGACGACGGTTTTAACCGGCTGATTTTAGGCGCTGGTTTAACCGGCCGTGAAGCCTCATTATTACGCTCTTTTGCCAAATACAAACGGCAAATTGGCGGCACTTTTAGCCAGGCTTATATCGAATCGACTTTTGGCAGGTACCCGGTGTTAGCTGGTTTATTGGTGCAGCTGTTTAACAGCAAATTTGCACTTGATAAAGCCAATGCAGTAGTTGCCGAGCAACTGGAAGCTGACATTCTGGCGCAGCTGGAAAACGTGGCCAACCTGGATGACGACCGGATCATCCGTCGTTTCCTGGCGATTATTCAGGCGATTGTCCGGACCAACTATTTCCAAAGTGCCGAAGATGGCAGCGACAAGCCGTACATTTCATTTAAAGTGCGCCCGGCGATGATCCCGGATATACCATTACCATTGCCATTCTTCGAGATTTTTGTCTATTCGCCAAAAGTTGAAGGTGTGCATTTACGCTTTGGTAAAGTGGCCCGTGGTGGTCTGCGCTGGTCGGATCGTCGCGAAGATTTCCGCACCGAAGTGCTGGGTTTGGTCAAAGCGCAACAAGTGAAAAACACCGTGATCGTGCCGGTTGGCGCCAAAGGTGGTTTTGTTTGTAAAAAATTACCGGAAACCGGTGGCCGTGAAGCTTGGCTCAACGAAGGTAAAGCCTGTTACCGCACCTTTATCCGCGCTTTGTTGGATATCACCGATAACATCGTATTAGGTCAGATTGTCCCGCCGAAAAATGTGGTGCGCCTGGATGAAGACGACCCGTACTTAGTCGTTGCAGCCGACAAAGGCACCGCGACTTTCTCGGATATCGCCAACGGCATTTCACTCGAATACAACCACTGGTTAGGCGATGCTTTTGCCTCAGGTGGCTCCAACGGGTACGATCATAAAGGCATGGGTATCACGGCGCGTGGCGGCTGGGAATCGGTGAAACGTCACTTCCGTGAAGTGGGTATCGATTGTCAAAGCACTGATTTTACCGTGGTTGGCATTGGTGATATGGCCGGCGACGTGTTTGGTAACGGCATGCTGTTGTCTGAACACATTCGCTTGCAGGTTGCGTTTAACCATATGCATATTTTTGTCGACCCGAACCCGGTGTCTGCAACGTCATTTGTGGAGCGCGACCGGTTATTTAAACTGCCAAACTCAACCTGGGATGATTACAACCGCGAGCTGATTTCAGAAGGCGGTGGTATTTTCCTGCGTAGTGCCAAAGCCATCAAGCTAAGCCCGCAAATGCAGCAGATGCTGGGCACCGACAAAACCACCTTAACGCCGAACGAGCTGATCCGTGCTGCATTGATGATGGAAGTGGACCTGATTTGGAACGGCGGTATCGGTACTTATGTCAAAGCCACCGATGAATCACATGCTGAAGTTGGCGACCGTGCTTCTGAACCACTGCGGGTGAATGGTAAAGAAGTCAAAGCGAAAATCATCGGCGAGGGCGGTAACTTAGGAACTACCCAACGCGGCCGAATTGAATACGCTAGTAACGGTGGCCGCATCAATACCGACTTTATCGATAACGTTGGTGGTGTGGACTGTTCGGACAACGAAGTGAACATCAAAATCCTGCTGAATGCCTTAGTGGCCAGCGGTGATTTAACCCTGAAACAACGCAACGAATTGCTGTACAGCATGACCAATGATGTTTCTGACATCGTGATCAATGACTGTTACCGTCAGACGCAAAGTATTTCAGTATCGTCTTTGTTAGGCGCTGAGCAGATGAAGGAATACACCCGCTTTATCCACGCGCTGGAAAAAGACGGCAAGCTCAACCGCGAGCTGGAATTCCTGCCATCCGATGATGCACTGGCGGAGCGGATGGTCAAGGGCGCCGGTCTGACCCGTCCTGAATTGGCTATTCTGACCGCTTACGGCAAGATGGTGTTAAAAGAGCAGCTAGTACTGCCGGAAATTTTTGAGAACAGTTATTTTAAACAAGAGCTGTTCCAGGCGTTCCCACAAGTGCTGCAAGACAAGTACGCCAAAGAAATGGAAAACCATCCGCTGAAAGCCGAAATTATTGCCACGAAGCTGGCCAATATGCTGGTGAACGATATGGGCGCCAACTTCGCCCAGCGGATGATGGAAGAGACCGGTTCCACCGTGTCGGAAGTCGCAATTTGTTATGCCATTGCCCGTGACTTATTTGATGTGGAGACCATCTGGCACCAGTTGGAAGCACTCGACACCACCATCCCGGCTGAGCTGCAAACACGATTATTGTTCCAGCTGCGTCGCACCATGCGCCGCGCCACGCGTTGGTTCCTGCGTCATCGCAACAAAGCGCTGGGTATTGAGCAATCGGTCGCGTTCTTTAAACCGGCTTACCAGCAAATCGCTGCTGAATTACCGCGGTTATTAGCCGTAAACGAAGCCGAAGCACTGCAGGCGCATCAGGACAAACTGATTGCACAGAACATTCCGGCTGATGTCGCCCGTTACCTGGCGCAATTAAGCACAGTGTTCTCGGTGATGGATATCGCGCAGGTTGCTGACAGTGAAAAAACTGATTTACTGCTGGTGGCGGAAATCTACTTTAAGCTGGGCGACAAGCTGGATCTGCACTGGTTCCTGGAACAAATTACCCATCAGCCGGTTACCAACCACTGGCAGGCTCTGGCCCGCGCTTCATATCGCGAAGAGCTGGATTGGCAACAACGGGCGCTGAGCCAGGTGGTGGTCAGAACCTGTAGCGGTCAATGTCAGGCGGAAGAGGTGATCAGTCGTTGGTTAACCTCCAACGAACTGGTGCTGGCGCGCTGGAGTCTGATGCTGGCTGAGTTCAAAACAACCAAGAGTCATGAATTTGCCAAGTTCTCGGTGGCGCTGCGTGAGCTGATGTTGTTAAGCCACCATTGTGATAGCGTGAAGTAACGGCTTTGCTGTCAAACTGAGTCAATACTACTGAATGCCCCGTTTATCCGGGGCATTCTTTTAAGGTTCAGCCGCGTTTTGCTGTGATGAACCAAGTCGATGCCGCAGATTATTTTCAACAACAAATAGGTTTGTTATGTTTTATCAACTTGCAAGACAACTGATGTTTTGTGCGGATGCCGAAAAATCGCATCATTTTGCACTGGGTAGCTTAAAGACATTACAACATACACCGTTGTCGGTGTTATGGCGTCAGGAACTACCAGCAAAACCGGTGACGGTCGCCGGGATCCGCTTTGACAATCCGGTTGGACTGGCGGCTGGTCTTGATAAAAATGCCGACTGTATCGACGCATTTTCGCAGATGGGTTTTGGCTTTATTGAAGTCGGTACTGTGACGCCAAGGCCACAGATAGGCAATGACAAACCACGGATTTTCCGGCTGCCACAAGCCAATGCCATTATTAACCGGATGGGTTTTAACAATAAAGGCGTGGATTATCTGGTCGAGAATGTCAAAAACGCCCGTTATAAAGGCGTGCTTGGCATCAACATTGGGAAGAACAAAGACACGCCAAATGAGCAGGGCAAAGACGATTACGTGCACTGTATGCGCAAGGTTTATCCGTACGCTAGTTACATCACCGTGAATATTTCTTCGCCGAATACGCCCGGACTTCGGGATCTGCAGTTTGGTGATGCGTTGATGGACTTGTTGATCAGCGTCAAAAACGAGCAGCTCGACTTAGCCGCCAAATATCAAAAGTACGTGCCGGTGTTTGTCAAAATCGCGCCGGATATGGACGCAGTGGCGGTGCAGCAAGTCGCCGATACATTATTGCAAAGTAAGATGGATGGCGCTATTGCCACCAACACCACACTGGATAGAAGTTTGGTGCAAGGTCTTCAATTTGCTGAAGAAATGGGCGGATTAAGCGGCACGCCGGTGCGGGCGAAAAGTACCAGCATCGTGACACAATTACGGGCGGCTGTGGGACCGGAATTCCCGATTATAGGCGTGGGTGGTATTGATAGTGCAGCAGCGGCTGGCGAAAAATTTGCCGCCGGCGCACAGCTGGTGCAAGTTTATACCGGCTTTATTTATCAGGGGCCAAACTTGATCCGTTCGATCGTAAACAGCTTATAACGATCCGGTGCGGATCATTGTTAGTTAGAGCAAATTAATCTTTAACTTATTGATCGGCAAAGTGTAAAACGCTGACATGGTATTCAATCGTCAAGGTGAAATGACATGTCAGCTTATACTCCGACCGCTAAGTGGCAATGGCAGGTGCCTTCGCAACTGCAATCGCAGCTGCAACTCGATACCGGTATTACATTACAGCCGACACCATTTTCTCCACAACAACTGGTTACCATCGAAGAAACCCATTTCACCTTAGAGCAAGCGCAGGTTTACTGGACCTTCTGGCATGCATTGGAGCAGCTGCAGTTCAGTGAAGTCGCTTGTTTTGCGGCGACGGTCGATGCGCTTTGTTGCCAGCAGTTTGTGCGGCAAACCGGCCATAAAAGCTGGGGCTTTAGTCCGGTATCTCAACACTATCAGCCCGCTGTTGCCGAACTGGTGTTACTGGCAGGTCGCGCCTCGATGCTGGCGATTATTACCAATAGTTATGGTGCCAGTAGCCAGTTACTGTTGTTGGATAGTGGAGAAAATCTACAGGGAAAACAAATGCTTGCCGGTCAGGTGATCGTTGTTTTAAATGATAGATTACAACCTGCGCTGCAGCAAAAGCCAGTGCCACACCGACACTTTGCCAAGTCGGCTTAATCTAATCCGATATGCAGCTGGTGGTTGTTTTTGGCTTTTTCTGACATTTCATGCAAATCTGCTAGGCAGCAGGCCGTTATTCAGTAAAATAGCCAGGTTGATTTAATAAAGGCCTGAAGCGTGACTGAAGTAACCGACAATTTTGATGACATCCGTCCTTACAACGATGCGGAAGTACCGGCCGCTGTGCAGCGGGTGATTGCTGATCCGGAATTTATCCGCGCGGTGATCCGGTTTCGGTTTGGTAGTGCATCGTCCTGGCTAAGTGCTGTAGCCGCGCCATTACTGACTTGGTATTTACGCCGGAAGTGGTCAGGTTTTCAAACGGTAGAATCGGTACAGCGTTATGTGTCGTGTTATCTGGATAACACCTTAAAACGCACCACCCAAGGGGTTACCTGTAGCGGACTTGCTGCACTCAATCCAAATCAAGCTTATTTGTTTGTCTCGAATCATCGTGATATTGCGATGGATCCGGCCTTGGTGAACTGGTGTTTGCATCAGCAGGGCTTTACCACTGCCCGCATTGCCATCGGCGACAACTTACTGAAAAAAACCTGTGTTACTGAACTGATGAAGCTTAATAAAAGCTTTATTGTCAAACGCTCGGCCAAAGGCCCACGCGAAATGTTAAAAGCGCTGGGACAGTTGTCTGGTTATATCCGGCATTCACTCGAGACTAAAAATAACATCTGGATCGCGCAAAAAGAAGGCCGTGCCAAAGACGGTAATGATGTGACAGATCCGGCTATCCTGAAAATGTTTTATATTGCCGGCAAACAGCAACAACTGGCTTTTCCGGACTACATGGCGTCGCTGCAAATTGTACCGGTGTGCTTGTCTTATGAGTTTGACCCCTGTGATCTGGCCAAAGCGCAAGAGTTGTATCAGCGTCAGACCGAAGGCAATTATCAAAAAGCTGAGTTTGAAGATATCCAAAGTATTGTGCAGGGTATTGTTGGTGACAAAGGCCGGGTGCATGTCCATTTTGGCGCCGTCATTGATAAAACCGAAGATTTAGCCAGTCCGGAAACCATGGCCGCAGCCATTGATCGGGAAATTTATCAGGGTTATCAGCTGTATCCGGCCAATTACCTGGCGGCCAATCAGGCCGAGGCTGTGGACGCCAACGATAATACGGTGGAACAGTTTAAACGCCGGTTAGCGGCAGTGCCGGAGCAAATTCGGCCGGTGCTTTGTCAGATGTATGCCAATCCGCTACTCAACGCAGCTCGTAGCAAGGAGCAACACTGATGGCCCGGGCAATTACTTACAAATTTAAGGGCCAACCACGCCAGATCCCATTTAGCTACGACAAGTTTCATGATATTTATGAAGCAGTTGCCGCAGCAGAAGGTATTGATTTAACGCAATTCCTGAAAATGGAGCAGCAAGTGGCGATAACCGCAAAACGCACTGCCGCCATCAAGGATTTCCGCCAAAAAGAGTTTATCCGCTTTGGCTTTACCGAGATTTTTCTGCATAAAGACGACAAAGATATTTAAATCCAGCTTGGTCGTCGCCTTTTTAGTCGGTTTGTTCGGTTTGTTCGGTTTATTTGGTTGAGTGGTTTGTTGGCGACGCACATTGAGTTTTACATAATGTGAGCTGCTGGCCAACCGTGATATTGGCTTTCGCAAACCAGCCCAATGGCATTTCCAAAGCACCGAGCACCGGCCCTGGTGAATGATGAAATTCTTCATTAAAAGGCTGCATCTGCGTCATCCCAACAATTTTCCAATTGGCATCAAAAAAGGCCACATCCAACGCACTTGGCGTGTTTTTCATCCACAACCGCATGTTTATGGGTGCCGGGTGCAGGAGTAACATGCCATGTTTTACCGGAATTTGTCCCATCAAACCTTGTTGTCGTTTTGCCATATTATCGGCAAGCTGCACTTGTTGGATCGAAGATCCAATTTGAAGCTGCACCAATTCAAACTTTTCAGGAAATTGTGTTGCTGCGGACTGCGCATGGCAACCGCTGAGCAGTAATCCGGCCAGCACAAGACTGCTATAAATCTTCATCCGTGTTTCCTCGATGGTCTGTTAAAAGATTATCAAAACATTAGGGGCATAAAAAAGCCAGCTTTCGCTGGCATTTTTACCGATGTTGGCTTCACAACTCACAGCCAGGCTGTGGCTTAGTTGGCGTTTAAGGCCAGACGTGGGTCAACAAATGGCAGGTTCAGTGCTTCTGCCACGTGATGATTTACCACGTTGCCGCCAATCACGTTCAGACCATTCATTAAATGTTGATCTTCGAGTAACGCTGCTTTGTAGCCTTTGTTGGCCAGTTTGATGATAAATGGCAGGGTAGCGTTGTTCAGCGCAAAAGTTGAGGTCAGTGGTACTGCGCCTGGCATGTTGGCCACGCAATAATGCACCACGTCGTCAACGATAAAGGTTGGTTCAGCATGCGTGGTTGCGTATGAAGTTTCAACACAACCACCCTGGTCAATTGCCACGTCAACAATGGCTGAACCAGCTTTCATTTTACGCACGTGTTCGCGGGTGACTAATTTTGGTGCTGCAGCACCTGGAATTAACACGCCACCAATCACTAAATCGGCTTCCAGAATGTGTTTTTCCAGCGCATCAGCAGTCGAGTAAATGGCTTTTACTGCGCCGTTAAACTGGGCGTTAATACGACGTAACACGTCAACACTGCGATCGAGTACCACAACGTCAGCACCTAAACCAACCGCCATTTGTGCGGCGTTGGTACCCACCATACCACCACCAATCACCACGACTTTGGCAGGTTCTACACCAGGCACACCGCCTAACAACATGCCACGACCGGCACATGATTTTTCTAAGGCACGGGCACCGGCCTGGATTGACATACGGCCAGCCACTTCTGACATTGGCGCTAACAGCGGTAAACCACCACGGTTGTCGGTGACAGTTTCGTAGGCAATACAAATGGCTTTGGATTTAATCAGGTCTTCAGTTTGCGGTAAATCAGGAGCTAAGTGCAGGTAAGTAAACAGGATTTGGCCTTCACGTAACATGGCACGTTCAATGGCCTGTGGCTCTTTTACTTTGACGATCATGTCGGCTTTAGCGAAAACTTCAGTGGCAGTTGCCAACACGGTGGCGCCAGCAGTGGTGTAGTCGGCATCACCAAAACCAATGCCGTTACCAGCATTATGTTCTACAAAAACGGTGTGACCATGTGCAACAAGTTCGCGCACGCTGGCCGGAGTCATACCGACGCGGTATTCGTGGTTTTTAATTTCTTTTGGCACGCCAATAATCATAATATTCGCCTTTGAGTAAGAGCTGTAGGGGGGTAAAAATATTCGGCTAGTATAGTGGGGAATTTGCAGAATGAATGTTTGAATTTCTGAAACTTTGTAGCATAATCATCTGACATTCAGTTTGTAGCAGAATAATACACTAGCATGTTGGCGGAAAATAATAGTGCAAAAAAGCTCGACCGCATTGATCGGAAAATTCTGGTTGAATTGCAAAAAGACGGCCGGTTGTCGAATGTCGAACTGGCAAAAAGGGTAGGGCTCAGCCCAACGCCTTGTCTGGAGCGGGTGCGTAAGCTAGAACTGGATAAATTTATCTTAGGTTACAACGCCAGAGTGGATCCCAATAAAGTCGGCGCGGCGCTGTTGGTGTTCGTAGAAATTACCTTAAGTAAAACCTCGCCAGAAGATTTTGATGAGTTTAGTAAAGCGGTGCAAAAACTTGATGAAATTCTGGAATGTCATCTGGTGTCCGGCAGTTTCGACTTTTTATTAAAAACCAGGGTTGCCAATATGGCCGCTTATCGTGAATTATTAGGCGAAACCTTATTGCGACTACCCAGTGTCCGGGAAAGCCGGACCTATGTGGTGATGGAAGAAGTGAAACAAACCACTTTTGTCGCTGTCAGTGGTTGAAGTTATATACCCAAAATCATTGAAGATGCGGGTAGGCGACAAGACAGTGAGACTGGAACGCCAGCCCGGCCCGGGAGCATAGCAGTTCTATGTGACCGGGGCGAATGAGCAAAGTCGCCACGAAGTGGCAACAACCCCGCATCTTCAAGGATGACGGGTATATTCATTGGTTAAATAACAAACAGATAGCATGGGTATTGCGGGTGGTGCAGCATTGAAACAGATGCACGGCTGCCCGCTCTCTGGTATCTTGGCAGGGTATTTTTGTCGACTTTTAATAGGGCCTGGCGCTTGCAAGCTAAAACCGTATTCTCACTCAATGGTATCCAACGACTGGTTGAAGTTGGATTAATTATCTTCATCGGTTTGTCGGCATTTATGTTGCTGGCATTGTTAAGTTTTGACCCCGCGGATCCAAGCTGGTCACAAACCGGCTATCACACCGATATTCAGAATTTCGCCGGGCCTGTTGGCGCCCGCACTGCGGATGTGTTGTTTGCGGTGTTTGGCTGGTTGTCTTATTTATTTCCACCGTTTTTTGGTTTTTGCGGTTATCTGCTGTTCAAACGCTTTAAAGACCTGATTTCCATTGATTACCTGATCCTTGGCTTACGCCTGCTGGGCTTGTTGGTCACTGTGGTCACCGCTTGTGCTATCAGCAGCATTAACTTTGATGACTTTTTTATCTATTCCTCCGGTGGTGTAGTCGGCGATGTGATCGTCGGCATCTTATTGCCAAACCTGAATTTTGTCGGCAGTAGTCTGTTGCTACTTTGCGGTTTTTGTATCGGTCTGACCATGCTTACCGGTATTTCCTGGTTAACCGTTGCCGACGAACTGGGCCGTTTTGTGATGGACTGCTATCACTTTGTAAGATTGTTACCAGCGCGTTTCCAGAAAGAGCAGCAACCGGCATTCCCTGGCACCGCTGAAATTCCTGCAGTAAAAGCGGTTGCGCGCATTAAAGATAAAATTCCGGCCTATGATGTTGTTACTGAAGCGACTGAAACTGAGCCGGTGAGCGCAAAAGTACAGGTGATCCCACCAGTACAGGAACGCAAAGAGCCCGCTTTTAGCTTTGATATGCGCGACATGGTTGAACCGACTTTTGATATGGCTTCGCTACATGCTGAACATACTCCACAAAGCGCAGAGCAACATCCGACGGTTCAACCGCAATACGCCGAGCTGCACTACATGGAAGTTCCTCCAACGGAACACACGCCGTCCGCAGACAGCCAGGCCGAATTTGGTACATACAATTACGCTGAGTCTGCGCCAACGCAACTAACACCAGCTGTCCTTGACGCAACTTCGATTAAAATCGACCCACAGCTGCAAAGCCGGGCATTTTTCCCTGCCGCCAACGCGCATGTAGAACCTTTGCCATTTCAACCGCTGGATGCCCGCACAGAAGCGAGAGCCTTTGTCAGTGTCGATGAATTGGCGGACGATGAATTAAGTTACAGCGCTATTGACGATCGCTACGATGCCGCTGATTTACAACAAAGTTTTGCCCATACCCAAAGCGCTTATGCGCCACCGGTGCTCAACGACGAACCGCCGTTTGATCTGGACGATGACGAAGATCCAGTCAGCACCTCTGCTGTTCAAACGCAAACGCTGGCTGAATTGCTGCCGGCACTGAGTTTGTTAGACCGCCCCAATAAAACGGTGAATCCAATTTCGCAGGAAGACTTGGATAAAGTGTCGCGCCTGGTGGAACTGAAGCTGCTTGATTTTAATGTCGACGCCAAAGTGGTCGGCGTGCATCCGGGACCAGTGGTTACCCGGTTTGAGCTGGATTTAGCACCTGGCGTGAAAGTCAGTAAAATCACCGGTTTATCCAAAGATTTAGCCCGTTCGTTATCTGCCATCAGCGTGCGGGTGGTGGAAGTCATTCCAGGCAAATCTTTTATCGGTCTGGAACTGCCGAATCAACATCGCGAAATCGTCCGCTTGTCCGAAGTGATTGGCGATGAAGTGTTTGAACAATCCAAATCACCACTCACCATGGTATTAGGCAAAGATATCGCCGGTAAATCGGTGGTGGCAGATTTAGCCAAGATGCCGCATTTGCTGGTAGCTGGTACCACCGGCTCTGGTAAGTCAGTTGGCGTTAATGTGATGATTTGTAGTCTGCTGTATAAATCAACGCCGGAAGACGTGCGGTTCTTAATGATTGACCCGAAAATGTTGGAGCTTTCCGTCTACGAAGGCATTCCCCATCTGTTGACCGAAGTGGTCACCGATATGAAAGAAGCGGCCAATGGCCTGCGCTGGTGTGTCGGCGAGATGGAGCGGCGTTATAAGCTGATGTCAGCACTTGGTGTGCGTAACCTCAAGGGCTACAACGTAAAAGTAGCGGATGCGATTGCTGAGGGTAAACCACTGCGTGACCCTATCTGGCGACCGGCTGACGATATGCGCACCGAGCCACCACTGCTGGAAAAGTTACCTTCAATCGTGGTGGTCATCGACGAATTCGCTGACATGATGATGATTGTTGGCAAAAAGGTTGAAGAGCTGATTGCGCGGATTGCGCAAAAAGCGCGGGCCGCTGGTATTCACCTCATTCTGGCGACGCAGCGGCCTTCAGTGGATGTGATCACGGGCTTGATTAAAGCCAATATTCCAACGCGAATTGCCTTTCAGGTGTCGTCAAAAATCGACTCCAGAACTATTTTAGATCAACAAGGCGCCGAAAGTTTATTAGGTCAGGGCGACATGCTGTATCTGCCACCGGGCTCTGGGGTACCAAATCGGGTGCACGGTGCTTTTGTCGACGACCACGAAGTGCATGCAGTGGTTGCCGACTGGAAAAAACGGGGTCGTCCGAATTACATTCCGGAAATTCTCAATGGTGAAACCACTGAAGAAAATCTGTTACCGGGTGAAACGCTGGAAGATGAAGATGCTGAAGCCGATCCGCTGTTTGACCAAGCGGTGGCTTTTGTCACCGAAAGCCGTAAAGCCTCGGTATCTGGTGTGCAACGGCGCTTCCGGATTGGTTATAACCGCGCTGCTCGCCTGGTCGAAACCATGGAGCAGATCGGGATTGTCAGCGGACCGGGTCATAATGGTAACCGCGAAGTTTTAGCTCCTCCACCGCCAAAAGGGTTTTAAATGAAAAAGTTAGTTGTTGTATTGGGCTTATTATTCGCTGGTGGTGTACAAGCTGCTGCGGAGCAAGCGGATGCACTGAAAAACAAATTAGCGCGGCTGCACAGCTATCAGGCAAGCTTTGTGCAAACGGTGGTTGATGCGAAAAATCTGCCGGTACAAGAAGCCGGTGAAGGCATGCTGACGCTAAAGCAGCCGTCATTATTTCGTTTTGAGACCATAAGCCCGGAGCCAAACCTGTTTATTGGCGATGGCAAAACCTTATGGCATTACAACGAGTTACTGGAACAAGTCAGCTTGTATGATGCTGCAAAAGAAGTAAACCGTACGCCGTTTGTGTTGTTAACGTCCAACGATGCCAGCTTGTGGCAACAATATGAAGTCACTGGTGAAGGCCAGAAGTTTATCATCACTCCAAAAAGTGCTGATAATCCGGTGCGGCAGCTGACGCTGACCTTCTCTGGTGTTGGCTTATCGCACATGGCGGTGCTTGATAACAACGGCCAGCGCAGCGATTTTGAATTTTTGGCGATTCAAAACAACGTCAATATCGAAAGTAGTTTGTTTAAATTTGAGGCACCTAAAGGTGTCACAGTGGATGATTTACGCAACAAGTGACCAGCTTAAGTTTTGACTTTTTGCCTGATGTCCGGCCACTTGCTGCCAGACTACGGCCGTTACAACTGGCCGACTATGTCGGCCAGCAGCATTTAGTTGGCCCTGGTACACCACTGCGCCAGGCGATTGAAGCCGGGCGTGTCACCTCACTAATTTTCTGGGGGCCACCAGGCACCGGTAAAACGACCCTTGCCGAATTAGTTGCCAGTCATGCCGATGCATTTCTTGCGAAAATCTCTGCAGTGACTGCTGGTGTGAAAGAAATCCGCGAAGAAATTGCCGCTGCGAAATTGCGGTTGGTCGAGCGCCAGCAGCGAACTTTGTTATTTGTCGATGAAGTGCATCGTTTTAATAAAAGTCAGCAAGATGCCTTTTTGCCGCATATTGAAGATGGCACCATTATTTTTATTGGCGCCACTACAGAAAACCCATCGTTTTCACTAAACAACGCTTTGTTGTCGCGTGCCCGGGTGTGCATTTTGAAAAAAATCGCACCAGAAGAGCTACAAACCGTGCTGAACCGTGCGCTCACTGATGCTGAACTCGGTTTAGGCACCGCAAAGCTGACGCTCGAGCCTGCCGCTGCAGCCTTATTATTGAGTCTGGCCGATGGCGATGCGAGGCGACTGCTCAATTTACTGGAACTGGCCGCGCAATCAGTGCAGGCCGACCAGCAAACGGTCATTAGTGCAGCTTTGCTTAAACAGCTGGTGCCACGGCAACTTCCTGGTTTTGATAATCAGGGTGATCAGTTTTACGATCTGATTTCGGCTTTGCATAAATCAGTGCGAGGCTCCAGCCCAGATGGCGCTTTGTATTGGTATTGCCGCATTTTAGAAGGTGGTGGCGATCCGCTTTATGTGGCGCGCCGGTTGCTGGCGATTGCTTCGGAAGATATTGGCAACGCCGATCCACGGGCGCTGACGATTGCACTGGATGCCTGGGATACCTTTAGCCGGGTCGGGCCAGCCGAAGGCGAACGAGCCATTGCCCAAGCGTTGATTTATCTGGCATTAGCGCCAAAAAGTAATGCCGTTTACAGTGCCTTTAAGCAGATGCGCGCTTTAGTGCAGCAGTCGCCTTCGTTTGAAGTGCCGCTGCATTTACGCAATGCGCCAACCAAATTAATGAAAGAAATGGGGCATGGCGATGGCTATCGTTATGCCCACCATGAACCGGGCGCTTATGCCGCCGGCGAGCGTTATTTACCGGACGAGCTTGCCGGGCAGCGGTTTTATCAGCCAAGCGACCGGGGCTTGGAAAAGCAGTTGCAGGAAAAACTGCAGTATTTATGGCAACTGGATCAAGCTGCCACAGCCAATGGAGAAGGTCGTGACTAGTCTGAGTCAATATCTGGCCATTGCTGTCGGCGGAGCCATCGGCGCATGCCTGCGCTTTGCCGTTGGCGAATGGATGCTGCATCTTTTTGGCAGAGCATTCCCTTTTGGCACTTTGCTGGTTAATATTCTCGGGTCTTTTGTCATCGGGCTGTTGTACGGATTATTGATCACCGAACAGCTGGCTCCCAACCCCTGGCGGATTTTTGTCGGCATTGGGGTGCTGGGGGCATTTACCACTTTTTCAACATTTTCAATGGACACTGTGTTGTTGTTACAGCAGGGCGCCTGGCTCAAAGCCGGTGCCAACGTCGTGCTTAACCTGGTGTTGTGTTTAACCCTCGCCTGGCTTGGTCTCAAGCTTGGCTCGATGAAGTATTAATTATGTTAGATAGCAAATATTTACGTGGTGACATTGCCGAAACGGCACAGCGCCTGGCAACCCGTGGCTTCACGCTGAACGTGGCCCAAATTAACGCGCTGGAAGAACAGCGTCGCGAACTGCAGGTCGCCACCCAAGAGCTGCAAAATCAGCGCAACAGTAAATCCAAGGCCATTGGTCAGGCCAAAGCCCGTGGTGAAGACATCGCGCCTTTACTGACTGAAGTTGATGGTTTAGGCGACGCGCTGAACAAGGCTAAGGTCCAGCTGGACGCCGTCTTGGCTGAGCTTGATCAAATCGCCTTAACTTTACCAAATTTGCCGGATTTATCAGTACCGGTCGGTGCAGATGAAACGGGCAATGTTGAAGTGCGCCGTTTTGGTGAAATTCCAACATTTAGCTTTGAACCACAAGATCACGTAGCTGTTGGCGAAGCGCTGGCCGGCGGTCTTGATTTTGAAAGTGCGGTGAAAATTGCAGGTAGCCGTTTTGTGGTGATGAAAGGCCAAATTGCCAGGATGCATCGGGCATTAGCGCAGTTTATGCTGGACCTGCACACCGAGCAGCATGGTTACACTGAGCTTTATGTGCCTTATCTGGTGAACAAAGATTCGTTGTATGGCACCGGTCAGTTACCGAAATTTGGCGCGGATTTATTCCATACCCAACCGGCCACTGAAGAAGGCGTAGGTATGAGCCTGATCCCAACGGCCGAAGTGCCGGTGACGAATTTGGCGCGCGATCGGATTTTTGATTTAGCCGATCTGCCGCAAAAATTCACTGCCCACACGCCGTGTTTCCGAAGTGAAGCGGGTTCTTATGGCCGCGATACCCGTGGATTAATTCGTCAGCATCAGTTCGAAAAAGTTGAATTAGTGCAGTTAGCGCACCCGGATCAGTCCATGGCCGCTTTAGAACAGCTGACCGGTCACGCCGAAAAAGTGTTACAGCTTTTGGGTTTACCGTATCGGGTGATGCTACTTTGCACCGGCGATATGGGTTTTGGCTCGACCAAAACTTACGATTTAGAAGTGTGGTTACCAGCGCAAAATACCTACCGTGAAATTTCGTCTTGCAGCAACATGGGCGATTTCCAGGCACGAAGGATGCAGGCCCGGTTCCGGCCGGAAGAAGGCAAAAAGCCTGAACTGCTGCATACCTTAAACGGCTCTGGTTTAGCGGTTGGCCGCACCTTAGTGGCAATTTTGGAAAACTATCAGCAGGCTGATGGTTCAGTGCGTATTCCTGAAGTGTTGCAACCTTATATGGGTGGTAAAACCGTTATTTCTGCGTAGCTTGTTCTATGTTGAAACAGCCGGCTGCGTTTTGGAGTCAGGGCCGGCTGCGTTTTCGGAGTCAGCGCCTGCTGCGTTTTTGGAGTAAAAGATGCCTAACACAGCTAAACCTGCTGACAAACCTGCGGCAGTGATTAAAAAGGTGGTTCGTAAAGAGCGGGTTAGTCTCACCAAGCTAATGCTACGCTGGGCGTATTGGTTGATTATTCTGGCCGTGGTCGGCGTGATAGGTTTTGTGGTGTTTGAAGCCGCCTGGCTCTGGTATTCAAATACCCGAGTGTAACCATGTTGCGATGACAACGAATGGCGCGACTCGTCGCAGGCAGTCCGCCATTCACGCCAATTTCGTGACGACAACGCTCGGCAATTTACAAACAACGCGCCGGTTTTGGTAAACCCGCTATTCGCGTTGCCTGCTTTGCCGGACCATCCGGAAACAGCATAAACAAATACTTACTATTCCCTTTATCCGGTCCTAATTTGGCTGCAATCGCTTTCACCAACACCCGGATGGCGGGCGACGTGCGAAATTCCTGATAAAAATCACGCACAAACAACACCACTTCCCAGTGTTCTGCGCTCATGTTGATTTGTTCCAGCCGGGCAAATTCCAGTGCTAAAGACTCAGACCATAAATTAAGATCCGCCAGATAACCATGCTGATCCAGCGGAATGGGCCGCCCTTCGATGGTCAGACTTAACATAACACCACCTGCTGTGCTTTTAGGCACAATTCAACCCACTGTGCATCACTCAGCAATTGCACCGAAGCCGGACATTGCAGCAGCCGGTCATTGACATCCTGCTCTAAAGCATAGAGTTTTGCGGTCGGCCACTGCTGAGCGGTCAGCAACTGATAAACGCCATCCTGCCTAAACAACAAAGCATCATCCTTTGTGATCAGGGTGAGCAAGCGGGGAGAGGCTGCCGTACTTTGACCCGCACACTGACCCGTACATTGATACACAATCATCTAAAACCTCAGGATATGCTGTTGCTGAGCCAGCAACGTTTGGATGTCCTGATCGGACAAGGCGGTGACGGCGATTAAACATTGCTCAGGCACCATTTGATACCGCTGTAATGCGGAAGTATTGGCGACAACTGCGGCAACCTCATAAAGCTCAAATAGTTTCTGCGCCGGGGTGTAATCTTTACAGCCAAGCATGGCAGCACTATGCACCGGCAGCAGTTGAAGCACCGCAGCGTCCTGATAAATCACCGTCACCTGATGTTCAACCGCAGCCAGCGCCATAATCATGTCATGCGCTTCACGGCTCATGGCGCCGTCAAACGGGCTGTGGCTGAGTAACACTGCGATTTTTTTCATTAAAATTGCACCACCTGATCAACAGCGTCTAAACGCATTGCAAATTCAGCCAGGCCTGCAGCTATAAAACCGATTCTGGCTGGGGCGGCAGCTGTGACAAAACCCCGTTTTTCGGCGGCGGTGACGCAATACAACAACGGAATATCGTGCTGCTGGCAAAAAGTAATCAGTAATGCCGCACTATCGGGCTCGTCCGCTGGTAAGTCGGCATTGGCGACAATCGCTTGTACTGCGTCCTGATAAAAGAAAATATGGTCAAGCTGATGGTGCTGCAGCAGCGCAGCCTTAGCAAAGCGTAACACTGACGCCAAGGTAGGGCAGGCATAAGTGCTTGATTGAACGTATAAAGCAAAAACAGCCATCGCGGACCATCCGAATAAAATCAACAATCTGATGAAGAATCAAAGCTAAAAAAAAGCCCCGACTCGCGGGGCATTTTAACGGACTTCAGTTTTGCTGCAACTATTAGTCGTCGCTGTTCATAAAACCAAGTAACGACAATAACGACGTAAACAGGTTAAAAATGTTCAGATATAACGATACTGTCGCGCGGATATAGTTGGTTTCGCCGCCCTGAATGATCCGGCTGGTGTCATACAGTATAAAACCAGACATCAATAGGACAACAACAGCGTTAATCGCTAAATGTAATGCCGGAACCTGGAAGAAAATATTGGCGATACCGGCAATCACCGCCATCACCAATCCAACAAACAAGAAGTTACCCATGAATGAGAAATCTTTTTTGCTGGTTAAAGTGTAAGCAGAAAGTGCAAAGAAAATTAATGCAGTAGCACCAAAGGCTTGCATGATAATTTCCGGGCCGTTTGGCATCGCGGCATAACGATTCAGCATTGGGCCAATGGAAGCACCCATCACGCCGGTGAACGCAAATACCCAGAATAAACCAGCAGCGGTATCGGCTTTTTTGATCACAACAAACACCAGCACCAGTGCCAGAATGGATAAGCCGAGGCCAACCATCGGACCAAAATCAAGCATCATCGCGATGCCGGCTGTGATCGCGCTCATCGTCAACGTCATAGCCAGCAAAGTGTAGGTATTGCGCAGTACTTTGTTGATACTTAAGCTATCTGAGGCGTTAAGGATCTGTTGGTTTTGGTAAGACATAAGCACTCCTGTGATTGTTAATACCGGGAAACTATACAAGTATCTGTGAATGAAGTCAGCAATTTTGACCAGCTGCGGACGGAAAAATTCCATCATTGCAATAAAACCCACCAGTAACAGGCTAAAAAACCAACGCTTGATCTTTATAAAGCAATTCAAGATGTTAAATCTTCAAAAAACACTTCCTTTTCAGCAATGATCTGATTAAGATACGCCGCATTGGAGAGATGGCAGAGTGGTTTAATGCACCGGTCTTGAAAACCGGCGAGGGTTAGTAGCCCTTCAAGAGTTCGAATCTCTTTCTCTCCGCCATATTTAAAAGCCCAGCTTAATCGCTGGGCTTTTTCGTTTTTGAATGTATGACTGCGGTGGCTAAACCCAGTTGGAAATGCCGATAAAAACAAAACCCGGCAATAGCCGGGTTTTAGTATTAAAGGTTTGCCAATGATGCTGGTTTGTTACTGTACGCTACAAGTAAAGCAGTACGAGTAAATGCCATTCGGATCATTAAACTGAGTAAACTGCGCCAGCTCTTTATCCAGTTGTTTCAGCATCCACAGTCCACTCAGTGTGGAAGTCTGGTGTTGCACGGCCGGTAACCAACCGTTGGCTTTGGCCGAACCGAACAACTGTTTTAACATTTGTTGTTGCGGCGTAAGTTCCTGTTCAACCACCATCAGATCAAAATGCGTCAGGCTGGCTTTGGCTGCAGCGGCTGCGATCGCGTCATCCAACGTCCCAAGCTTGTCTACTAATCCAAATTCCAGGGCTTTGGTACCGGTCCAAACGCGACCCTGACCGACTTTATCAACCGCCAGTTTTTCCAGATTACGGTTGCTGCCAACAAAGCTAATAAAATCGTCATAACCCCGTTCAACCGTCAGCTGCATCAGTTTTTCGGCATCCGGTGTCAGACCGCGGAAAAATGGTAAGCCTGAGTTAAAACCTGCCATTTCCGTGGTGCCGACACCATCGACATTGACGCCAAGCGTGCTGAACGCTTTTTCGGCCGTAGGGAACATCGCGAAAATACCAATAGAGCCGGTGACGGTGGTTGGTGCTGCCCAGATTTCGTTGGCTGAAGCGGCAATCCAATAACCGCCGGAAGCTGCGACGGCACCCATGGACGCAATTACGGGTTTACCGGCTTCTTTGAGCAGCTTGATTTCTTCGGAGATGATTTCAGAAGCAAACTTACTACCGCCGCCGCTGTCGATCCGCAGTACCACAGCTTTTACTTTTTCATCATGCCGTGCCTGACGTAATAAGCGGGCAGTGCTGTCACCGCCGATGGTTCCGGCTTTGGCCGAACCATCCACGATATTGCCACGTGCGACAACCAGCGCCACTTTGTCAGTCAGCGGGTTGACCACTTTCACCGGTGGGATCACGAGATGGCGATAATCTTCATAATGAACCTGATTAAAGGTGTGCTCTTTTTCGTCAGCGCCGACCAGTGCAATCATGTCTTGCTGAAAACCTTCGCGGGTTTTTAACGTATCGACTAATTTTGCGTTTAGTGCGTACTGAGTAATATCGCCTTGAACTGCAGTCAGTTTTTCAGTCAAACTGGCAAACGTTTCATCAAAATTAGTGACTTCAAAACCACGGCGCGCTGCAACCTGAGTTTTATAGGTGCTCCACAATTCATTTAACCACAGGCTATTGGCTTCTTTTGCTTCTGGTGACATATCATCACGCAAGAACGGTTCTACCGCCGACTTATATGTACCGACTTTAAATACGTGGGTGGTTACTTTCAGTTTTTCCAGCGCACTGCGGTAGTACATCGGGTAACTGCCATAGCCTTCCAGCAAAATGGTGCCACCAGGTTGTAAGTTAATTGAATCGGCAAAACTTGCCAGGAAATATTGGTTTTGCGAGTAGAAGCTGCCGGTCGCATAGACTTTTTTGCCAGCAGCTTTGAATTTGTCGAGTTCAACACCAACGGCTTGCAACTTGTCGAGTGAACCGGAGCGTAAATCAGCGAGTGCCAGGACGATGACTTTGATTTTGTCGTCTTTGGTCGCGTTTTGGATCACTTTGACTAAATCGCGTACCAGGATTTCCGGGGTTTCTTCACCGCCACCGGCACTTTCATTGATCATCGCTTCGACCGGGTCAACCCAGGTTTGTTCTTCAACCAGATCGCCATGAAGTTTTAACACCAACGCGGCAGTGTCCGGGATTTTCACTTCATCCTCACCCGACAAAATCACACTGAGTAAACCAATAAACAGTACCAAAAATATCAGGTTGAGTACCAGATTCCGGATAAGTTTAAATCCGCCCCAAATGGCGCCAAACAGCCGACGAAACAGGCCTGGTCTTTCTGCTGACATAACATTCACCTTATAAAACAACTTCATTCATCGCGTAAGATACCGAAAATGCGTGATGATCTTAAACGGAATTTGTAAGTAAATGTATATTCCTTGTCAGTGCAGGTAAAAGCGGCTAAAGTCTTGCCATTGAACAGGTATGACCAGAGAGGCCGAAGTGTCTTATCCACATTTATTACAACCATTAGATTTGGGGTTCACCCAGCTGAAAAACCGGGTACTGATGGGCTCAATGCACACCGGTCTGGAAGAAGAAAAACAGGGTTTTGCCAAACTGGCGGCCTTTTACGAAGAACGCGCCAAAGGTGGTGTTGGCCTGATCATCACCGGTGGCATCAGTCCGAATTTTCGCGGCAATCTGGTGCCGTTTGGTAGTCAGCTGAGCTGGTTCTGGCAAGGCGCCAAACACAAGCAAGTGACAGCTGCAGTTCATAAGCATAACGCTTTGATTTGTATGCAACTGCTGCATGCTGGACGTTATGGTTACCATCCATTTAGCGTCGCACCGAGCAAAATCCAATCGCCGATTACCCCATTTAAGCCAGCCGTCATGTCAGCGCGACAAGTACGCAGCACCATCAAAGATTTCGCCAGTTCCGCCAGATTGGCGCAAAAAGCCGGTTACGATGGCGTGGAAATTATGGGCTCGGAAGGCTATTTAATTAATCAGTTTATTTGTCAGCGGACCAATCAGCGTACCGATGAGTGGGGCGGTAGTTTTGACAATCGTTGCCGCTTTGCACTGGAAACCATTCGGGCTGTCCGCGAAGTCTGTGGCAAAAATTTTGTCATTATCTATCGTTTATCGATGCTTGATTTAGTCGAAGATGGTAACAGTTACGATGAGGTGGTCGCGTTAGCCAAAGCTGTTGCTGAAGCTGGCGCGACAATGATCAACACCGGCATCGGCTGGCATGAAGCTAGAGTACCGACCATTGGAACCATGGTGCCGCGAGCTGCCTTTAGCTGGATCACCGGTCGCATTAAACAACAAGTGTCTATCCCTGTGGTAGCTACCAACCGGATTAACGACCCACAAGTCGCGGAAGATATTCTGGCGCGTGGTGAAGCCGATTTGGTCTGTATGGCGCGGCCATTTTTGGCGGACGCGGAATTTGTCAATAAAGCCGCCGCTGGTAAAGCCGATGAAATTAACACTTGTATCGCTTGTAATCAGGCTTGCCTGGATCATGTATTTCAGAAGAAAAGAGCCAGCTGCCTGGTCAATCCGCGCGCTTGTTATGAAACTGAACTGAATTTTGAAGCCGCCAGCAAACCGAAAAAAATAGCGGTGGTTGGCGCGGGCCCGGCGGGAATGGCGTTTAGCGTGTATGCCGCGCAGCGTGGCCATCAGGTTACCTTGTTTGATAAAGAAACGCAGATTGGCGGCCAGTTTAACTACGCCAAACAAATTCCAGGTAAAGAAGAATTTCATCAAACTATCCGCTATTTCGACCGGATGTTGAGCCTGCATGCGGTGAAACGTGAATTAGGGCAACTGCAAAGTGTCGATAGCCTGGCCAGTGCTGGTTTTGACGAGATTGTATTGGCAACCGGCATTGTGCCACGTGATTTGGATTTAACTGGTTTTAGCCACCCGAAAGTGCTGAGTTACCTTGATGTGCTGCGTGACCATAAAGCGGTTGGCGAAAAAGTCGCCATTATCGGGGCTGGTGGTATTGGTTTTGATGTGGCGGAATATCTGACCGAACCACATTCATTAACCCTGCAGCCGGATGCCTGGTTAAAAGACTGGGGCATTGATAAAGGTTATCAAAGCCGTGGCGCGTTATTGCCGGATCAAACGCCGGAAGTGCCACCCCGTAAAGTATTCCTGCTGCAACGTAAAAATACCAAAGTGGGCGCTGGTCTTGGAAAAACCACCGGCTGGATCCACCGCGCTGCGCTGAAGAAAAAAGGCGTCGATATGCTCTCAGGCGCGCAATATCTGCGGATTGATGACGAAGGTTTGTGGGTGGATTTGCAAGGGCAACAACGTTGTCTCGATGTTGATAACGTGGTGATTTGCGCCGGGCAAGAGCCACAACGCGCTTTGCAACAAGGTTTAATCGACCGTGGTTGCAGTGTGCATTTGATTGGTGGTGCCGATGTTGCGGCGGAACTCGATGCTAAACGAGCCATTCGACAAGGCGCAGAACTAGCGGCCCGCATCTGATCAACTACCGGTAATATTTCACTTCGGCGCTCAACTCTCTGAGCGCCCGTTTTTCTACAGAATTTGCCTAAAAACGCTGATTTTGCTTGCCTTTTGTGCATCGATGGCGGTATTACAATCATGACAGTTTGCTGTTGTGCCGTGCTGGTGCAAAAATTTCAATCTGCACCAAGTTGGCGCAGATTGTCATGCAGTTGCCATACCCAGGACATACATTAAGCTGCACACCGCGCAGTTATTTCCGCCTCTACAAGGATTTATCGGTGTTATTTCAATCATGGTATTAGCTTTGCTATACCTTGTTGGCAGTACCTATAAAAGTTGCGGGTCAACATCGCAAATCTTGACCCGTTACAGTGATCAGTTACAGGGAGTCTCAGATGTCAGGTGTATTAACAATGATTTTGGCCGGTGGTGAAGGCACCAGACTGGCTCCGTTAACCGGGATCCGCGCCAAACCCGCAGTGCCATTTGGCGGCAACTACCGGATTATCGACTTTGTGCTGAACAATTTCGTCAACTCGGACTTACTACAGATTTTTGTCATCACTCAGTTTAAATCGCATTCGTTGATGAAGCATTTAAGTCGTTCCTGGCGGGTGACCGGTTTAACCAACCGATTTATCGACCCAATTCCCGCCCAAATGCAAACCGGTAAACACTGGTATCTTGGTACTGCCGATGCGGTGTATCAGAATTTGCATTTAATTCATGGTCTTGATCCGGAACATGTTTGTGTATTTGGCGGCGACCATATCTATAAAATGGACGTGCGGCAGATGCTGGATTTTCACCGTCAGCATAATGCCAAACTCACCGTTGCTGCTATTCCGGTGCCTGTTTCGCAGGCGCATGAATTTGGCGTGATTGAAGTAGACGTCAACGGCAAAATGATTGGTTTTGAAGAAAAGCCTAAAGCAAATCCGAAGACCATTCCGGGTAAACCTGGTTTTGTACTGGCGTCGATGGGCAATTACATTTTTGAAGCCAAGTGCCTGGTCGATGTACTGGAGGAAGACGCCAAAGTTGTTGATTCCAAACACGATTTCGGTCACAACATTATTCCGAAGCTGTTCCCGCAAGGTGACGTCTACGTCTATGATTTTTCAACCAATATTATTCGTGGTGAAAAAGAAGAAGCCTGGGGTTATTGGCGTGATGTTGGCACCATTGATTCATATTATGAAGCGAATATGGACTTGATCTCAATTGTTCCACCGATTGATTTATATAACAAATACTGGCCGCTGCGCAGTTACACGCCACCGGTACCGCCGGCGAAATTTGTACACGACGAGGCCAATCGCACCGGTCAGGCAATTAGTTCGATGGTGGCTGCTGGTTGTATTGTCAGCGGTTCAATCGTGTATCATTCGATTTTGGGCTACAACGTGCATGTGCATAGTCATGGTTATATCGAGAAAAGCGTGTTGATGGGCAATAACGACATTGGTCGTGGTTGCCGTATTCGCCGCGCGATTATCGACAAAGACGTAAAGATTGCGCCGGGTACGGTGATCGGGGAAGATCCGGTGCTCGATAAAGAGCGGTTCCACGTGTCGCCGGATGGCGTGGTGGTGATCCCCAAAGGCGCGATGATTGGCTTTGACTAGGCGCTTTTGGCCATGGTGGTATCGACCTTCCAATGGCGCGTTTGCTGAATAAGGTTTGACATGCAAATAGTGTTTTTATGTAGTGAATACGAAGGTTTGCTGAAAACCGGTGGTTTGGCTGATGCAACCCGTGGTCTGGCGCAAGCGCTGCGCCAGCAAGGGCATCAGCTGACCATCCTGCTGCCGCGTTATGGCACCTTGTACCCATTGCCGCTGCAGGCGCAGTGGCAGTCGGTGTATGTTGAGATGAACGGTCAGCACATCGGTGCTGCCATTCGCCACCTGCAACATGATGGTATCCACGTTGGCCTGATTGAGCATCATGACTTTTTTAACCGGCCACGCCCATATGACGATGGCGAGCATGCCTATCCAGACAACGCGTTACGGTTTGCGTTTTTCTGCAAAGCAGCACTGGCTTATCTGGCAACCCTGCCAGACGACCAAAGCCCGGCGATTATTCATGGCCATGACTGGCAATCAGCATTGGGTTCGGTGTATCTGAAACAGTTGCAGCAACAAGGCAAATTGCTGCAAAGCCGGTTTGTACTGAGTATTCACAATGCGGCTTATCAGCAAGGACTCGGCTGGCATGATTTGCCGCTGCTTGGCCTTCATGCAGATGAAGTACCGCAGCAGGTGCAACTGTCGATGCTGAGTATTGGCGTGAAAAATGCCAGCCAGCTCAATACGGTAAGCGAAGGCTATCGGGAGGAGTTGTTATCGGAACCCGCTGCCAACGGTTTAAGTCAGCTGTATCAGACGAGGCAGGCCGATTTTAGCGGCATTCTAAATGGCTGTGACTACAGTCGTTGGGACCCGGCAACTGATCACTCGTTAACTGCCCATTACCGTGTGGATGACTTGCATGGGAAAGCTTTGTGTAAAGCGCAGCTACGTCAGCAGGTTCAGCTAACGGACAATAAGGTGCCGTTGTTCGTCGCGGTCAGCCGGGTCACCGGTCAGAAGGGGTTTAGTTACTTAATTCCTGCCTTAGCACAATGGCTGGTTGAGGCACAGGCACAAGTGGTGATGATGGGCACCGGCGAGCAACAGTTTATCGGGCCACTGAAACAACTGCAGCAGCAATTCCCGGATAAATTCCGGTTTATCGAAGGTTTTGATGACGATTTTTCGCATCAACTGGAAGCCGCCGGTGATTTTTTCCTGATGCCAAGTTTATTTGAACCTTGTGGTTTGAATCAGATTTACAGTTTACGCTACGGTACCTTGCCGATTGTCCGCGCCACTGGTGGTTTGAAGGATACAGTGGTTGGCCTTGGTAAAAGGGGCGCCACCGGTATTTCGTTCGAACAACCTTCTGCTGAAGATGTCACCGTCGCTTTAGAGCAAGCGATAAGCTTGTATGCTGATCAGCGTAAATACAAAACCATGCAGCAACGGGCGATGCAGCAATATTTTGGCTGGGATCAAGCGGCGTTGTTATATCAGCGTTTATACCAACGTGCATTAAGTGCTTAACTAAAAGCGGCTGCAGCCTAAACTCATGGGTTGCAGCTTGTTTGTTTTGGCATTCGCTGCAAAATCCTGGTCAAATCCCGAATAACTCTGCTGCAAGTAAAAACATGCCCATCCGGTCTGGTATTTCGAATCAATCATATTCGGAAATTACCAAATGGCTTTTCTCAAGTTTTATCATCAGCAATTTCAGCGCTACTGCCAGCAGTCAGAGTTTATATTATTGTTGGCGGTGCGCCTGCTATTGGCGCCGGTGCTGACGATGGCAGGCTACAGCAAACTCGGCTGGAATAACCCGGAGCTTTCCGGCGTAGCACAAGCGCTGGCTGATCCGGCTGTCGTGCAATGGTTTGGCAATCAGGAGTGGGGCCTGGGTTTACCTGCGCCCATGTTATTGGCCACAGTGGTGGGTTATGTTGAATTTCTTGGCGGTTTTGCTTTGCTGCTGGGCTTTGCCACCCGTTTATTTGCATTGCCGCTGCTGCTGACGATGTTGGTGGCGATGATCACCGTGCATTTACCCCATGGCTGGTTTGCAATAGCACCAGCGGATGGCGCCACCAGCGCGGCACAGTTTTTCAGCTGGTTTGGATTACCAGGTGCTGCGCAAAGTCTAAATCAAAGCGCGGAGGTCGCGGAGCGTCTTCATCAAATCCGCCAAATGCTTGCAGAGCACGGCGACAAAGACTGGCTGCTGGCGCATGGGCCGGTCGCTATTCTGAACAACGGCGCTGAATTTGCCGCGATTTATCTGTTACTGTTATGGCAACTTCTGATCAGAGGTGGCGGGCGTTACCTGAGTGTTGATTATTGGATCAGCAAACGTAGCGACGATTGATGAAAACTATTGTCGTGCTTTGAGTTTATTTGCTAGCCTTACAGGGAATTTTCCCCAAGGGCTGCTTTTATGGATGCGATCACCTTATTAACCACCCGCTATTCTTCGCCGCGATTGATTGAACCGGCACCGAGTGGTGAAGCATTATCTCTGATTAAACAAGCCGCGTTGCGGGTTCCGGACCATGGTGGTTTAAAACCCTGGCGTTTTGTGGTGTTTAGCGGCCGGGTTGCATTGGCAAAACTCGGTGATATTTTTGCCGAAGCGGCAGTAGAAGACGATCCATCGATCGCCAATGAATTGTTGGAGCGGGCACGGCAGTTGCCGCTGCGGGCGCCGATGGTGATTGCCTGTATTGCCAAGTGCACTGAACATCATAAAGTCCCGGTACAAGAACAAGTACAATCAGCGGCTTGTGCGGTAATGGCGATGCAACAAGCGGCCTTTGCGCTTGGTTTTGGCGGTATCTGGCGTACTGGCGCTTATACCCAATACGAATTTGTAAAACAAACTTTAGGTTTGGGCGAAGACGATGAAATAGTCGGTTATTTATATTTAGGCACTTGCGCCACCGATGCGCCAGAGCGTAAAGCTGTTGATTATAGTCAATATTTTTCAGATTTTGTCTGACATTAACTAACGAAGTTGTCGTTTATAAAAAAGGCCTGCCACATCGCTGTCGCAGGCCTTTTTACTTTCACAATGGACACAATGGAACTAACGCAAAGGCCGATAGCGACTTCGTCGTGTCTATCGGCTGTTGATGAGGCTTGAGCGTGTCCCTAATAAAAGAATCGTTGTAACGGATTGAGCAGCCGGATCAGACCTTGTTTAAATTCCAGCGGCGCCGTTAGCACCGATAAACACAAACAGGGTTCATTGCTGATGTTTTTTGGGGTATGGGTATGATCCGGGGTGTTGATAATTAAATCTCCGGCGGCATATTTACCCATCTCATCCACCATTTCACCGGCCAGAACTAACGTAATCTCCAGCCCTTTGTGGGTGTGTAACGGTACTTCAGTATTGGGTTCGATCAACAATAGGGACAGGTGATTTTGATCACCCGATGGTAATTTCGCTGTCGCGATGCCACCAAGTTGTCGCCATTTTTTACGTTTTGCAGCCAGCCGTTGTAAGCTACGCGGAATTTCTATCCGGTGTTGCCCTTGGTCAATATATGTTGAAACGGCGGCGGCATCAGCAGCGTGTGGTGTTGATACTTCCGGTTGCACTGTTTCAGCTGCGAGGATCTGCTCCATCATTTGCTGCCATTCATCGCCGACGGCTTTTGCTGCCGGTTGTTGTGCCAGCTGACAGCCGATGTCGGCTTCAATGTCGTGTCGCAACTGCTGACAATGTGGACAAAAATCCAAATGCGCCGCGACCACCAGTGCAAGTTCAGCGGCCAGCGTACCTTCGGTGTATTGTTCCAGCAAACTCAGGCTGGGATGGAATTTAACTGCGTGGGCCATCGATTGCCTCTCTTAATCTGTCTAACGCCAACCGGATCCGTGATTTCACTGTACCCAGTGGGATACTTAACTGTTCAGACACTTCCTGGTGGGACAGCTCATCCAGATAAACCTTTTCCATCACCAGTCGTTGCGCCGGCGGAAGTGCATGAAAATGCGGCGCGATTTTCTCAGCAATTAAATACAGATCCCATTGCTGGCTATGACTGCCTTCTTGTTCCGGATAATCGCCGTCGCTCCATAAATCATCAGCGCTGATATCATCCTTGCGGCTTTGCTTTTTGCGCAGCATGTCAAACCGGACATTACGCGCAATGGTGAAAATCCAGGTTGACGCACAACCACGGCTGGCGTCAAACAGCGCGGCTTTTTGCCAGACATTCAGCATGGTGTCCTGTACCATTTCCATCGCTTGTTGTTCGTTGCCAAACATCTTGATACCAAAAGCGCGTAGCCTTGGTGCAAAATACTTAAACAGTTCAGCATATATTTGTTTATCGCGATGGACCGCGATCACATACAGTGCTTCTTCCCATTGTCCCAAAGCAACAGTGGGGCTGGGGTCTTGCTGATCTATCATCGCGCTACCTTGGCGGAAACATTCCACAGCATGATGACCGGTTAAACCACATCGATCCAACATTTTATCTTTCCCTTAGCCGTTTGAACTGGGCAAGCTGGTGCGAATTGCAATATGACCTTATACGCAGCGATCACAATCTTGGATCTCAATGTTGAGTGTTTCATTAAATAGAAAGGTATCGGCAATTTAATGCGATATATATTCGTTTTAATAGGATTTATAGTGGCGTCACTTAACCAAAGGAACAGCCTCTATGAAAAACATTTTAATCGTGAATAGCTCAATTAGCGGTGAGCAAGGTCAATCAAATCAATTGATTGAGAACTTTTTGCAAGCATTAACCACCGAAGCGACGGTCACCCGGTTGGATTTAAATCAGCAGCAGTTGCCCCATCTGGCAATGAACGAAATAGGTGCCTGGATGACACCCGCAGCAGAGCGCAGTACTGAACAAGCAGAAATAGCTGCTTTCTCTGATACCAGTATCGCCCAGGTGCAGGCAGCCGATGTGATCCTGATTGGCGTACCGATGTACAACTTTGGCGTGCCTAGTCAGCTTAAAGCCTGGTTTGACCGCATCGCCCGCGCTGGCATCACCTTTAAATATACCGAAACTGGCCCGGTTGGTTTACTGCAGGACAAACCGGTGGTGTTTTTCGCGACCCGTGGTGGCATTTATAAAGATTTACCACACGACAGCCAAACGCCGTTCTTAAAAGCGTTTTTCAACTTTATCGGGCTGAAAAACCTGCATTTTGTCTATGCGGAAGGCTTGAATATGGGCGCTGAATCAGCACAAGCTGCATTGATTGCTGCCAAAGCCCAAATTGGCGATTTAACCTCGCAATTGGCCGCCTGAACCCGGATATATACCCAAAATCTTTGAAGATTCGGAATGGCCACGGTGGAACCGCGGCAACTGAACGAATCTGGAGCGCCAGTCCGACCCGGAGCTTAGCTGTTCTAAGTGACTGGGTCGGACTGACGCCTCAGTGAGTGAAGGCGGCCCACAACCCCGTATCTTCAAGGATGAAGGGTATAAAGGTATTTTAACTTTTTCAGATTGAGTTTGAGTTCCTGCAAACCGCAGCCGTCGCTTGGCAGAACATTTTTGCAAAGCTGCTGGCCTGCGGTTTTTTTATGATAAACCGCACGCCAAGCGTCTTCGCAACTCATTTTCTCTTCATGTCCGGCCAAATTGCATGCCGGACCGGGCTTTTTAACCTGCGAACTGAGCCAACAGGCGCAGATGGTTGAATTTCCAGACGGACCTTTGTATAAGAGATGCACCCTTGTCCAGATAACAAAGATCAAACTCAGATGACACAATTCGCAAAACCCATACTGGCCATTACCCTCAGCGCAATTTTGCTTTCGGGCGGCAGTTTTTCAGCGCTCGCCAAAGAGCCACAAAGTTATCAGCATACGCCGGTACAAATTCAGGCTGCGACCAACGGCAGCACATTAATGACCATGGAGCAAGCCATGGCACATCCGGATTGGCTGGGTCGGCAGCCGGAAACAGCCTATTGGTCTGCGGAAAGTCAGAGCATTTATTACCAGCGTAAACAGCAAGGTTCGGAACTGCGTGATTGGTTTGCACGGCCATTATCTGCTACAGACAACGGTCAACAAGTCGCGTTAAAAGAGTTGGATAATATAGGCGCTGAAGATCAGCGTTTTTCCAATGATGGTAAATTTGTCGCCTGGACTTTTGAAGGCCAGGTGTTTGTCAAAGAAATTGCTTCCGGCAAAATCAGTCAGCTGACCCGCAACCAACAGCAGCATACCGATGTGATGTTTCTGGCGGATGGCCGGTTGAGCTGGCGGTTGGATTGGGATTTTTACGGCCTGAATTTACAAAGTGGTGAATTATCTTTGCTGGTCAGTCTGAAAACCGAAGAAGCACCAAAAGCACCAGCCATTCCAGAAAGTTATCTGGCAAAAGAGCAACATAAACTGATCCAGTTCATCGCGCTTGAGCATAAAAACGCAGCAGATGCGTTTAACCTGCAACAACAACTGCGCCAACAAAGTGACGTGTTAGCACCAACACCGGTTTATTTGGGCAAAGACCAATCGATTGACAGTGCCAGCTTGTCACCACAAGGCAATAAAGTGCTGGTGGCTTTAGCAGGTAAGCGCGAGCGTAACGCAAAAGACATCATGCCGAATTATATTACCGCAACCGGTGATATTGCGGCGCAGCCAGTGCGTGCCAGAGTGCATGACCAAAAACCACAACCGCATAAACTGGTGCTGGTTGATTTAACCCATCAAAAACAATTCCCACTGAGTTACGAAACGCTGCCTGGGTTTGACGAAGATGTACTCGCTTCGGTGAAAGCTGAAAATGCCAAACGGCAGGGTAAAACCTACAAATCAAAGCAAGCGCCACGCGACATTTCATTGTTAAATGACTGGAGCTGGGATCAATCGGCGATGCGTTGGAATGAAAGTGGCTCGCAAGTGGCAGTGATGCTTAAAGCCTGGGACAATAAAGATCGTTGGTTAGCGACTGTTGATTTTGAGAATAACAAATTGGTTAGCCAGCACCGTTTACACGACGATGCCTGGGTCAATTACGATTTCAACAATTTTGGCTGGTATAACCAAGGTGCGAACCTGTACTTCTTATCTGAAGAAAGTGGTTATTCGCATCTGTACGTGAAAGCGTTAAACGGCAAAGCAAAAAAACTCACCAGCGGTACTTTTGAAGTCAGCCAGCCGCAACTGAACCGTAGCGGCACGGCGATTTATTATCGCGCCAACCCAACACATCCGGGTATTTATAACGTCTACAAACTGGATGTTGCATCGGAAAAAACTCAGCAATTAACTGCGTTAACCGGCAATCTGAGTTTTGATTTATCACCGGATGAAAGCCAGTTACTGGTACGTTATTCAACGTCAGTGATGCCGGAAGAGCTGTATGTGATGGCAAACCAGAGTGGCAGCGCGTTAAAACGTTTAACTTACACGGTGTCAGAGCAACTGACGGCGATGGCCTTACAAGCACCAAAAGTCGTCGCGGTACCTTCAAGTCATGGCGAACAGCCGGTGTTTGCGAAACTTTATCTGCCAAAAGATTATCAGCAAGGCGAAAAACGCCGGGCGGTCATTTTTAACCACGGCGCCGGATATCTGCAAAACAGCGATTTAGGCTGGTCGAATTATTTCCGCGAGTTCTTTTTCCATCAGATCCTGACCCAACAAGGTTATGTGGTGCTGGATATGGATTACCGGGCATCAAAAGGTTATGGCCGCGATTGGCGTACCGCGATTTACCGGCAAATGGGCACACCTGAAACTCAGGATTTAATGGATGGTGTGAAATGGTTGGTCGAGAATGCCAACGTTGATGTTGCACGTGTCGGTACTTACGGTGGCTCTTACGGTGGCTTTATGACCTTTATGGCGATGTTTACCCAGCCAGATTTGTTTAAAGCAGGTTCAGCGCTGCGTCCGGTTGGCGACTGGGCATATTACAATCAGCCGTATACGTCTAATATTCTGAATACACCGGATGTTGACCCTATTGCTTATGAGCGCAGTTCTCCGATTTATTTCACCGGAGGCTTGAAAAACCAGCTGCTGATCAACGCACCGATGGTCGACGACAATGTGTTTTTCCAGGATACAGTGCGGGTGGTGCAACGCTTGATTGAACAGGAAAAAAATACTTTTGAGACGGCGATTTTCCCGGTGGAACCACACGGTTTCCGCCAGCCAAGCAGCTGGTTGGATGAATATCGCAGGATCTATAAATTGTTTGAACGCGAGCTGTAAGTAGCTGCTCTAACACCTGACTGTTATAAAATAGCTGTATTAAATAGCTGTATGAAATAACTGTTGAAAATGAATGCCAGTTGCCAAAGTGACTGGCATTTTTTTTGATCCAATCATCCGCCGTCGACTGCAGCTTTGCACATTTTCAGGCTGCTGCGTTTGAAATTATGCTCGGATCAGCGGTGTCAGTAACTGTTGATATGCAGTGCTTGGACAGTCCGGCAAAGCAAAGGCCTTCGTATCAGCCGGCGCCATAAAACGTAACCGCTCGCCCGAATAAGGCTGGTTTAATTCCAAGACCAAGGCGTGCAGTAATAACCGCGGGGCGGCAGCTCGTGCTTCGGCATGTGCATAAAGTGCATCACCCAGGATCGGATGACCAATACTTTGCAGATGCACCCGTAGCTGATGGGCGCGACCCGTCACCGGGAACAGCGCCACCAGTGCGTGCGCCGACGGATCCGGCAGGCATTGATAACGGGTCAGTGCGGCTTTACCCGTCTTAGTGCAGACTTTATTTCGAGGCGGCGCCGCTAAATCGGCAATCAGCGGTAAGTTGATGTCCGCTGCCTCAGGATTTGGTTGCTGCCAGACTCTGGCCAGATAAGTTTTTTTGACTGTGCGCTCGGCAAATTGTTGTTTTAACGCGGCTTCTGCTTTACGGCGCAGGGCAAACACCACCAAGCCAGATGTGGATAAATCCAGCCGGTGGACTAACAAGGCGGTAGGGAACTGCAATTGCACCCGGCTTAGCAGGCAATCAGCCAGCTCTGCACCTTTGCCCGGATTGGTTAATAATCCGCTTGGCTTGTTTACCACCAATAAATCTTTGTCCTGAAAACAAATGTCCAGAAGAGTGGTTGGGGGTTGATAGCTAAAGTTATCGTTATTCATCGTGTACTTGTGTTGAATGGTTCAAAGAATGCCGGCTTGCTGCAACCAGAGGCAACGGTAGGCGTAAACCAGGCGCTCTGGCATAATAGCGTTTTCTGGCACTGTATGGTGCAGCATCTTTCTGACTGGCGATATTTGTGACTGATCCAATAGCTGTATTAAAAGTTTTGACTCCAACCTCGGAACCCTGGCAACTAATTTATCAGGATGAACAGTTTTTGGTCGTGAATAAACCGGCGATGTTACTGACAGTCCCAGGTCGGCATCCGGAAAATTTTGACTGCCTGGTTAGCCGGGTACAACAGCAATTCCCAACAGCGCAAGTGGTCCACCGGCTTGATTACGATACCTCTGGTTTGGTGATTTTACCGCTGACCAAAGCTGCGTTATCGCATATCAGTAAGCAGTTTCAGGCTCGCACCGTGCATAAGCAATATCAGGCTTTAGTGCAAGGGCAGCTTCTGCAGCCTAGTGGCAGTATTGATTTACCTATCGCTGCCGATCCTGATCATCGTCCGCTCTACAAAATCTCGTTGGAACATGGCAAGCCATCACTGACGCATTATCAATTGCTTGGTTATGATAGCGACCGCAATCTCAGCCGGTTGTTATTAAGCCCAGTCACCGGGCGCTCGCATCAGTTGCGCGTGCACCTGTTAAGCCTTGGCCATCCGATCATTGGGGATACGTTATATGGCGATGCGGCGAATCAGGTGTTAAGCGCACGATTGTGTTTGCACGCGGCGAATATCGAATTTTGTCATCCGGCGAACGGTCAACACATGCAATTTACGTCTATTGCGCGGTTTTAGTTGGTCGCGGTTTGTTCGCCAGCCTGAGCAAAACGGCGGACAAATAACAATGTAGCGTACAACAGCAAACCAATCACCGCGCCATACATATGAGCGTCAGTCGCAACTTCAGCTTCAATCAAGGTCACGACGTCCTGACTAGCGCCTTGCCATTGTTCCCACACAACTTTGCCAAACACCGCAAGCAGAATTAACCAGCCACTGCTCCATTGGCGTTGAATATCAATACAACAGCCGCAGACCAATAACGCATGTAGCCAGCCGGACAAACCGACATAGATACTGATCTGCGGACTCCAGAATAACAATGCTAATCCGATCAGTATGTTGCCAAACAGTAAAATGCCCCACAATTGCAGTGGCCGGTAATACGTGCCGTGTAATAACGTAATTAAGGCCAAACCACCAATATTCATCACCAGATGCCAGGTATTGGTGTGCATAAAGTGGCCGCTTAGAATACGCCACCACTGCCCCTGATAAATGGCGCTGCGATCAAACTCTAGCCATGGTGAAAGTTCCGGCCGCAACAGGTGCAGCACAATTAAAATGATTGCTAAAGTAAAGCCGGCAACAGGCAACTTGGACAGACGGTCATGCATCAAGATTTAGATCTCTTTTAGTGAACGATTGCAAAAGGAACTGCAACAAATTGTGTGATAATCAGCGTTATCTTAACTTATTTTTAGCTGGCATTGATCTGTTTGCGATAGATAAGTTATGGTTGTCCCTTCTTGCGAAAAGATTGGAACAGAAATGAAGTTTTTAGTACCGCTGTTGAACCTGAGTTGTTGTTTTGCTTTAATTTTTTCATCGTCAGTTTTTTCAGCCCCTGCAAATAACAAAGCGACAGATCCGGAAGCTGCCACCGGTGTATCAAAAAAACTCCGGGTTGATAGTCGCAATAGCATGGTGGTCAGCGCCAATCCGCTGGCAAGTGCTGCTGGGCAACAGATATTGGCCGCAGGAGGCAGTGCCACTGATGCCGCCATAGCCGTACAGTTGATGCTGGGTTTAGTTGAACCACAAAGTTCGGGGATTGGCGGTGGCTTATTTATGCTGCACTTTGATAAGGATCAGAAAAAGCTCCAAACCATTGATGGTCGAGAAACTGCGCCAGCTTCGGCACATCCGGATTGGTTTAAAGTTGACGGCCAAACTTTAGAATGGCGTACGGCGTATGTCGGTGGTAAATCGGTTGGCAGCCCTGGTGTCATCCGGGCACTTTTTGATGCGCATCAACGCTGGGGGAAATTACCCTGGGCACAATTATTTGCACCGGCCATCCTGACCGCTGAGCAGGGGTTTGTGGTTTCACCGCGTTTAGCAAAATTACTTGCCATTTATCAGGGCGGCGGATTATCACATTTTGCTGCCTCCAGAGATTATTTTTACCCGAAAGGAAAACCACTGCAAGCGGGCCAAAGCCTGAAAAACCCAGCCTATGCAGCGTTACTGAAAAAAATCGCCAGTGACGGACCCAATGCATTTTACTTAGGCGACAATGCCAAAGCCGTTGTCGCCACGGTGAATCTGGCTGCCGTTAACCCAGGCAAACTTAGTGAGGCCGATTTAGCGGATTATCAAACCGTGGAACGGACACCAATTTGCCAGAGTTACCGCAAATTAAATGTCTGTGGCATGGCGCCACCAAGTTCCGGCAGCCTGGCCGTGTTACAAATTCTGGGTATGCTGGAGCAATATGATATTGCTGCAATGCCGGTCAATTCAGCACAAGCACTGCATTTGTTTGCACAGGCCAGCCGACTGGCGTTTGCTGATCGGGAACGCTTTGTTGCCGATCCGGCTTTTTCTCCGGTGCCGGTCGCAGGGTTATTGTCGCGTGATTATTTGCGTAAACGTGCAGCCTTGATTGGCGCGCAAGATGCAAAACATGTGTTGTCAGGAGAGCCTGAAGGTGCCACGGCACTGAGTAGCTCACAAGCGGTTGAGTTTGAAAACACCAGCCACTTTTCCATCGTAGATGCCAAAGGGAATGCAGTGAGCGTGACGACCAGCATAGAAAATGCTTTTGGCTCAGGCTTATGGGTTAATGGTTATCTATTGAACAATCAACTCACAGATTTTTCTTTAGAGGCCAGTGTAAATAAACTTTTTGTCGCCAACCGGGTTGAAGCGAAAAAACGGCCACGATCTTCAATGGCGCCAATGATGGTGTTTAACCAGCAAGGCGAATTGCTGATGCTGGCGGGGTCGCCAGGCGGCAGCCGGATCATTAACTATGTGGCGCAAGCGTTAGTCGCGATGATTGACTGGCAACTTGATCCACAACAGGCGGCAGATTTACCTAAAGTAACCCATCGCAACGATTTTCTGGCACTGGAGCAGGGCACTGATCTAGAGGCTTTATTACCCAAAATGCAGGAATTAGGCTACCAGGCCAAAATGGTTGATCTGAACAGTGGCCTACACCTGATCAAAAAATCTGCCACTGGCTGGCAAGGTGGTGCCGATCCTCGCCGTGAAGGCATGGCGATTGGGCAATAATCACATTTTTGTCGTAAGGACTTTTCACCATGACCGTTTTGATTGAACAACAGGCGCAAGTATTAACCCTAACACTTGCCAGGCCGGATAAAAAAAATGCATTATCAAGCGCGATGTACCTGCAACTTACACAGGCATTACGTGATGCCGAAAGCAACAGCAATGTGCATGTTATTGTGCTGCGCGGGCAGCAGGACTGTTTTTGTGCTGGCAACGATTTAGCCGATTTTGTCGCTGCCGGCGCGTTAAATGCGGAACATCCGACCGTGATGTTTTTGCACCAGCTTAGTCAGTGCACCAAACCAGTGATTGCCGCCGTTGCTGGCCTGGCGATTGGCATCGGCACCACCGCTTTATTGCATTGCGATTTGGTGTACGCAGCGCCGGATTGTCGTTTTCAGCTGCCGTTTACAGCATTAGGTTTGTGTCCGGAAGCTGCGTCCAGTTTGTTGTTACCTAAATTACTCGGTTATCAAAAGGCGGCGCAGTATCTGCTGTTAGGGGAAGCTTTTGGCAGTGCTGAAGCGGAACGATTTGGGCTGGTTAATCAAGTGGTGAACAACGATGAGTTATTTGCCTTTGCCGCAGATAAAGCCGCTAAATTGGCTGCTTTACCAGCCGAGGCCGTGATGCAGTCGAAGAAATTACTCCGTCAGCCACAACAACAGTTGGTGCAACAAGTGTTACATCAAGAGTTGGCAGTGTTTGAACACTTGCTGCAAACTGACGATTGTCAGCAGGCATTGCAGCGGTTTTTCCAGCGTTCTAAAGGCTAAGCGCAAAGCAGTGCTTTTTAACGGAAGCGCTGCTCGCATTTGGTATAAGAAGCTGGTGGTTTAAGTACCGGCGCGGGCAAATGGATCGGGTTTAATCTCTGAAATTAGCCATTTGCCTTTTTCTGCCACCATCTTCACCATCCGCATATCCACTCGTTTGCCACCATCGTAGGTGCCGGTAAAAATCAGCATCACATCGGCTTTATCGGTATAAAATTCCCGCACACTTTTGTTGGTGTCTTCGATAGTAATGGTTACTTCATCAAACCGCATATTAAGCAAAGTGCGGCTGGCAGCCTTGGCGGAGGAAAAACTTTGCAGCACCCGGCCGAGGGTCGGTACGGCGTAGGTTTGTGCCGTTTTTAAATCATTATCGACCAGCAGAGCTTCAAAAAACTTCACTGCGATTTGTTCCGGCACTTCGGCATTGTCGGTAGTACTGGAAGGGGTTGACTCACCACAGGCACTGAGCATCGTTAAACAAACAAACAAAATTAAAGCACGCATGGCGAAGTCTCATGGCAATCGTCGATTGATTGAAGTGTGCTGCTTTTTTAGCTATCTGTAAAGTAAAAGGCCACGACAGTGGCCTTTGCATGACGCTAGGTTATTGTTATACGGTTAGTTCCTGTTCGGTAAAAACATCGGCAAATAAAACGCTGGATAAATAACGCTCAGATGCTGATGGCAAGATCACCACGATATTTTTACCGGCATATTCCGGTAATTCGGCCAGACGTTTAGCCGCAACTACCGCAGCCCCTGAAGAAATACCGCCCAGAATACCTTCTTCTTTCATCAGCCGGTGGGTCATGGCGATGGCTTCATCGTTGGTCACAGTTTCAACCCGGTCAATCAGTTCTAAATCGAGGTTGCCCGGAATAAAGCCGGCGCCAATACCCTGAATTTTATGCGGACCTGGTTTTAACTCTTCACCCGCCAGTTTTTGGCTGATTACCGGCGAATCGGCTGGTTCCACTGCCACGCTGATGAGCGGATGTTTTTTCTCAAGTTTGATATAACGACTAACGCCGGTAATCGTACCGCCGGTGCCCACACCTGACACAAAAATATCAACGTTACCGTCAGTGTCGTTCCAGATTTCCGGACCTGTGGTATCAAAGTGGATTTGTGGGTTGGCCGGGTTTTCGAACTGTTGTAATAGCAGATACTTATCTGGATCCGAGGCCTGAATTTCTTTGGCTTTTTCAATCGCGCCTTTCATGCCTTTCGCGCCTTCGGTCAGCACCAGATTGGCGCCTAAGGCTTTTAATAATTTGCGACGTTCCAGACTCATGGTCGCCGGCATGGTCAGCGTCAGCGGATAACCGCGACTCGCCGCTACAAACGCCAGTGCAATACCGGTGTTGCCTGACGTGGGTTCAATTAATTCTTTGCCAGGGCCCAGCAGACCTTTTTTCTCGGCATCCCAAATCAATGCTGCGCCTAACCGGCATTTCACGCTAAAACTTGGATTGCGCGCTTCAATTTTTGCGTAAACGTTGCCTGTCGTGACACGTTTCAGTTTGACCAGCGGGGTGTTACCGATTGACAATGAGTTGTCTTCATAAATTTTAGCCATGCTAAGCTCCAGCATAAATTGGTGTGGCTTTAGCATAACCGCTGCACCTGAAAACGAAAGTAGCGTTTTGGTATAAGTTATGCCGTCTTTTAGTTATAAATACCCGTCATCCTTGACGATGCAGGGTTGTTGGCCGCCTTCACTCACTGGGGCACCAGTCCGACCCAGTCACATAGGACTACTATGCTCCTGGGTCGGGCTGGTGTTCCAGATTCGTTCAGTTGCCACCTACCTGCATCGCCAATGATTTTGGGTATAGAATCGATTCTAAGCATAGGTTTTATAAAGGAAGTCTGATGAGTTTTCAAAGTAACGATCAATATATTGTCAGTGCTGAGCTGGCACTGGCGGTGAATGCTGCCATAGCTCTGGAAAAACCGTTGTTGATTAAAGGCGAACCGGGCACCGGTAAAACCCAGTTGGCATTGCAGCTCGCCAGAAGTCTGCAATGTGATCTCATCCAATGGCACATCAAGTCGACCACCAAAGCGCAACAAGGCCTGTATGAATACGATGCCGTGTCGCGGTTACGGGATAGTCAGCTTGGCGATAGTAAAGTGCATGATATTGCCAATTACATTAAGCCTGGTAAGTTGTGGCAGGCGTTTACCGCCAGCACCAGACCCATTTTGCTCATCGACGAAATCGACAAAGCCGATATCGAATTTCCGAATGATCTACTGCATGAGCTCGACCAAATGGCGTTTGATGTATACGAGACCGGCCAGACTATTAAAGCCAAACAACGACCGATAGTGATCATCACCTCAAACAACGAAAAAGAACTGCCCGATGCCTTTTTACGGCGCTGTTTTTTTCATTACATCCGTTTTCCGGATAAAGAAGCTTTAGCGCAAATTGTCGATGTGCATTTGCCGGACTTACGCCGTGACTTGCTCAGCGAAGCGTTGGAGCTGTTTTTTGGCTTACGCGAGATGTCGCAGCTGAAGAAAAAACCTTCGACCTCCGAGTTAATCGATTGGCTTAGATTGTTGCTGGCGGAACAAATTCCGGCGACTACTTTGGCGCAAAGTAAACAACAGGGCGGATTGATGCCGCTGTACGGTGCATTGCTGAAAAACGAGCAAGATGTCGCTTTGGTAGAAAAGCTGTTGTTTATGGCAAAACGCGCAGGACGATAAGCCCATGCTGATTGATTTTTTCCTGACGCTGCGCCGGTATGGCGTGCCGGTCAGCATCACCGAATGGCTGGATTTACTCAAAGCCCTACAGCAACAGTTGGTGTTTGCCGATGCCGAACAGTTTTATCAGCTGGCACGGTTATGTTTGGTCAAAGATGAAGTGCATTTTGATAAGTTCGACCGCGCCTGCGCCGAGTATTTCGACGGCGTGGCGCAGATTGATTTAGCCAGTGCAATTCCGGAGGAATGGCTATTGCCTGGGTTATTAAAGCAATTATCGGATGAAGATAAAGCTGCTTTGCAAAGCCTTGGCGGCTTGGAAAAACTGCTTGAGGCGTTTAAAGAGCGCTTAAAAGAGCAGCAGGAGCGCCACGCCGGTGGCAATAAATGGATCGGCACCGGCGGCAGTTCGCCTTTTGGTGCTTATGGGTTTCATCCGGAAGGGATCCGTGTCGGCCAGCACGGCAGTGGCCAACGTAAGGCAGTCAAAGTCTGGGATCAACGGCAGTTTAAGGACTTGGACAGCAAAGCTGAACTGAATAATCGCAGTATCAAGCTGGCGCTGCGGCAGTTGCGCCGGTTTGCCCGCACTGGCGCACAGCAGGAACTTGATTTAGCGGGCACCATCGCCGCGACTTCTAAACAAGCCGGTTGGCTTGATTTAAAGTTTCAAAATGAACGGCACAATGCAATCAAAGTACTGATGTTGTTTGATATTGGCGGCTCGATGGATGACCATGTCGAACAGGTGCAGCAATTATTCAGTGCGGCGCATGGCGAATTTAAACAACTCGAATTTTTCTATTTTCATAACTGCGTGTACGAACATGTCTGGAAAAGTGCCAAACGCCGGCCGCAGGATATGCTGGCAGTTGACACGCTTATTCATACTTATGGTGCTGATTACAAACTTATTTTTGTCGGTGATGCCACGATGGGACCTTACGAAATCAGCTACCCTGGCGGCAGTGTCGAGCATTTTAATGCGCTGGCGGGCGAAGTCTGGTTGCAAAAACTACTGGGGCATTTTCATAAAGCTGTCTGGCTGAACCCGCAGCCGCTGGCCTGGTGGCCGCATTATCAGTCGATTGATTTGATCCAACAACGGATGACGCAGCGCATGTATGACTTGTCACTGGACGGATTGTCGCAGGCTATTCGGAAACTATTGCATAAGTAATTGGTTATAAAACAAAAAATGCTGTTAACATCAGCGCTGAAACTGTTTACAACCAGCGGTATAGGTCAGTAAGATAACTTTTTATAACTGCAGCAGTTTTCAGAGCCGTCACCAAGGACCAAAACCATGCATCCGATTAATTTGCCAGAGCCAGCTCCTGCCGAAACTGGTGTTGCATTGACTGCGAAAGAATCGCGGGAAATTATCACGCCTTATGCCTTTCATGTAGATCCAGAATTATTAGGCGTGCCGCTGGCGAGTCCGACGCGCCGTGGCGTCGCTATGGCAATTGATGGATTGATCATCGCTGGCCTTGCCACCGCCAGTCTGTTAGTGATGATCCCGTTGCTGGTCTATCTGATGTGGTTACGGCTGAAATTGCAAAAATATGGCCAGGTGTTGTTGTTGATGCTGGCTGGTTTTATCGTTGCGGGTTCTGCCGAGTATGCACCAGAATTATTGTATGAAGCTCCGGATCCAGCATCGAATTCAGCAGAGCTTGACGTGGCAACTTCAGTTCAAATTGGTTTGGTCGCGGTCAATCTGGCCAAACAAAGCTGCCATGATGGCTGTGTTGCCAAAGAGCTAAAATCACTGCGTCGGACCATGCAAAAGGGACAGGTTGGCCGCGAGATGGCAAATGATGTGCTCAGTGGTTTATTAGAAAATAGTCAGCTGAGTGCAGCTCGACGGGCGGAAATGCTGCAGGAAATTATGAAAAACTACCCGATGTCTGAAGCTCAGGCCGAGGCGGTGAACGCAGCAAAACAACAACTACCGCATACGGATGCCTGGTATATACCGGATGACGAGACCAAAAGTATCGTGGGCTGGGTCAAAGGCGTGTTGCAGGACTTAGGTATCGGTTTTGGCTGGGCGGTGTTTTATTTTACGGCATTAGTCGGTTGGACCAATGGTCAAACAGTCGGCAAAAAACTCTGCCACATCCAGATTGTCCGGTTGGATGGAGTGCCACTGGATTTATGGCAGGCCTTTAGTCGGCAGGGTGGTTACGGCGCCGGTTTTGCCACAGGTTTACTCGGATTTTTGCAGATTTTCTGGGACCCAAATCGCCAGGCTATTCAGGATAAAGGCTCAGGCACTGTGGTGATCCGTTTAAATAAACCAAAACAGCCTTTGCATCATTGAGCCGCAGTTCGGTTATACTGGTACGACATCCCAAACAAGCGACCTGTTAAAGAGTCGTGTCCCAGACGAAGATAGCGCGGTGGAGTAATTATGAAAGATGTTGTGATCAGCGGCTCCGGGGTATTCACCCCAACTTCAATCGTCACCAATGAAGAATTGGTGGCCAGTTATAATCAGTATGTTGATTTATTTAATGCCGAAAACTCAGCGGCCATTGCCGAGGGTGAGATGGCGGCGATGGAATATTCCAGCTGCGAATTTATCGAAAAAGCCTCAGGCATCAAATCGCGTCATGTGCTGTATAAAGAAGGCATTCTTGATCCAAACGTGATGCAGCCGGTATTTGCCAAACGTGGCGAAGATGAAATTCCGGAAATGGTCGAAATGGCCATTGTTGCCGCCAAAGAAGCCATGGCACAAGCGGGTAAGAGCGTCGCCGATATCGACTTAATTATTTGTGCAGCGTCCAACATTCAACGCGCTTATCCGGCGTTATCGATTGAATTACAACAACAATTAGGCGCTACTGGTTACGCCTTTGATATGAACGTGGCATGTTCATCCGCTACGTTTGCCATCAGCAATGCGGTGAACGCTATTCGTGGTGGTATGGCCAAAGTGGTGTTGGTGGTCAATCCGGAATTTGCCTCACCGCAGGTGAATTACACCAGCCGTGACAGTCATTTTATTTTTGGTGATGTTTGTACTGCAACCATCATTGAAGCCACTGAGACTTGTACAGCGGACAATAGTTGGAAAATTCTCGGCATGCGTTTAAAAACCGAATTTTCCAACAATATTCGTTGTGATGTCAGTTATACCGATCATTGTCATCCGGAAGTAGATCCCTTGACGCCGTTTTTTAAACAACAAGGACGGAAAGTTTTTAAAGAATTATTGCCGATCGTTGCGGATGTGATTCTGACGGAAATGGCGCGGTTAGACGTAGCGCCAGATGATTTAAAACGGTTGTGGTTGCATCAAGCCAATATCAATATGAACGTGTTTGCGGCGCGAAAAATTCTCGGCCGTGAACCTGAAGCGGGCGAGGCGCCGCTGGTACTGGATACCTACGCCAACACCGCTTCTGCTGGTTCCATCATTGCGTTTCACCAGAATAAACAAGGCTTAACCGCTGGGGACAAAGCCGTGTTGTGTTCATTTGGTGCTGGGTATTCGGTAGGATGTTTAGTATTGGAACGATTCCGCTAACTGCCAATCATCCAGTTGCCGGAACAGTCCTGCGTTAAACACGCAGGACTGAGTTTTGATCATAAGACACTGGCGATGGCACAAAACCATCGGCTTCTGCGTCGTTTTGCCACTTGGCCCCGTCAATTAAATAACGGAACTCAAATTGCTGATCGGTGGGTAAAGTGAGGGTGGTGCTGAAATCGCCATTTTTCTGCTTTTTCATCAGTGCCGCCTCCCAGTTGTTAAATTCGCCGAGTACGGCCACGGATCCTGCTGCCGGAGCTTGCTCTGCGGGCACGACGAAAGTCACTTTACATGCTGGTTTGGTTTTCAGATATTGTTTACTGATCGACATTTCCTGCTCCTTTTGGTGAGACGTCTTTAGCCCTAAGTTCCAATCCTACAGACGGAACCTTTTCAAGCTAGCACAAAACTGCGCTCAAAAAAAAGACAATTTCGCGACCAAAAGGTTGCAATCGTATGCTGAAAGTTGGGATGGAAGTCGACAGTGGGTATGACAGGCATAATTGCGGCAGCGGATCTTTGGGGTCAGAGGGATCTTTGGGGTCAGAGTGGTACTCTGACCCCAAAAGTCGCTGACCCCAAAAGTCGGTTACCAAAGTTAGCACTCGATGATATTGACAGCCAGGCCGCCTCGAGACGTTTCTTTGTATTTACTTTGCATATCGCGACCGGTATCCCACATGGTTTTGATCACTTTATCCAACGACACTTTATGCTCGCCGCTGCCACGTACCGCTAAGCGTGAAGCGTTGATGGCTTTGACGGCGCCCATCGCATTACGCTCGATACATGGCACTTGTACCAGACCACCGACTGGGTCGCAGGTCAGGCCCAGGTTGTGTTCCATGCCAATTTCAGCCGCGTTTTCAACGTTTTCGACCGAGCCACCGATGATTTCGGTTAAAGCGCCGGCGGCCATTGAACAGGCGACGCCGACTTCACCCTGACAACCGACTTCAGCGCCGGAAATAGAGGCATTTTTCTTATACAAAATGCCAATGGCGGCTGCAGTTAGCAGATAACGGCAATAGATATCCGGCGTCACCGGTTGTACAAATTTATCGTAATACATCAGTACCGCTGGGATAATTCCGGCGGCGCCATTGGTGGGGGCAGTCACCACGCGGCCACCAGCGGCGTTTTCTTCGTTGACCGCCAACGCAAATAAATTGACCCAATCCATCGCTTGCAGTGGATCTGAAGTTTTTTCGGCACAAAGTCGGCGATGGAGTGCTGGGGCACGGCGTTTTACTTTTAAGCCGCCCGGTAAAATGCCTTCGGTGCGAATACCCCGTTGTACGCAATCGAACATGGTTTGCCAGATAGCGCCAAGTTCAGCTTGGATTTGCGTTTCTGAGCGCAGCACTTTTTCGTTTTCCATCATCAAACCGGCAATCGACAGGCCATGTTCTTTACACAGCGCCATCAGATCGGCGCCACTTTCAAATGGATAAGGCGGTGGATTGTTGGCAGCGAACTGGCTGGCGGCCTCTTTTTCCTGCGAAAAATCTTCGGCGCGGACAATAAAACCACCGCCAATCGAGAAATAAATTTCGCTGTGAACAATTTCCTTGTTGGCATTAAGCGCAATCAGCTCCATGCCGTTGCTATGTTCTTTCAGTGTTTTACGGCGGTGAAAGATAATCGCGCCTTCACGCGGGAAATTAACCAGCTGTTTGCCATCGAGATTAATTTGTTGGCTTTCATCAACTTGTTTGAGGATGCCAGGAATTTGATCCGGGTCGCAGTGTTCAGGTAGGTTACCGGCCAGACCTAAAATAACCGCTTTACCGGTACCGTGGCCGATGCCGGTTTGGCCTAACGAGCCAAATAACTCGACTTTGACGCTATGGACTTGTGACATCAATCCGGCTTCTGCCAAATTTTCAGTGAATTTTTTTGCGGCGCGCATCGGGCCTACGGTGTGAGAACTGGACGGGCCAATGCCGATGCTGAACATATCAAATGCGCTGATAATCATGAATTTAGACTACTGTGATTAAAAATGTGGCCCCATTGTAGCGGAACCAGCTCAGTTCTGTAAGTCGGTATGTAACTGGTCAGTGTAGATTCTATATATACCCGTCATCCTTGAAGTTGCAGGGGTGTTGGCCGTCTTCACTCGCCCCAGTCACATAGACAGCTATGCTCCTGGGGTCTCCTTCAGTTGCCGCCTACCTGCAACTCCAATGATTTTGGGTATATTACTCTCGGTCAAAAGTACTTTGCATTAAGAACACCAACATCAAGGCGCCTGAATTTGTTCGGCCAATTGATGCAAAATTGCGGCAGTGGCACCCCAAATCAATTGATCCTGAAAAGGTAAAAAATGCAGTTGCTGCTGACGATAGGGCTGACTGAACCAACGTTGTTTGCGGTGTTCGTTACTCAGGGCATAACTAAGCGGCAGACTAAAAGCTGCGGCCACTTCGGCTGTTTGGAGCCGCAGGGTTGGCGGTTCTGCTAAAAGTCCGAGCCACGGCGACACCACAAAGCCGGTGGAAGTTGCCATCGGCGCTAACGAACCGAGAACCTTTACCTTCGCTCGCGCAACACCCACTTCTTCTTCGGTTTCCCGTAGCGCAGCGCCTACAGCCGTTTCACCGGCTTCAATTCTACCGCCAGGAAAACTGATTTGCCCCGGATGGTGGCGCAAATGCAAGGCGCGGCGGGTGAGTAGTAATTGCAACTGCTGTTGTTCAGACCACAATAACAACATCACTGCGGCATTGGCTGGCGGTAATAACGCTGCCGCTGGTTGCTGCTGTAGCAAAAATCGTGGCAGCCACTGCTCAAGCGTCATCAGCTTTACCAATCTTTGCCAGCACAGGTAAAATCCGGGCGACTTTATCAAAAGTTTCCTGATATTCACTGGCGGCATTGGAATCGGCAACAATGCCACCACCGGCCCAGCAATAAATTTGCTGTTGAGCACAAACCAAAGTGCGGATGGCGATGTTGGTGTCCATATGGCCATGTTGGCTAATATAACCAATAGCGCCGCAGTATACAGAACGCCGGCAAGGCTCTAATTCTTCAATAATTTGCATGGCGCGGATTTTGGGCGCGCCGGTAATCGAACCGCCAGGAAAGGCTGCCCGCAATAAATCTGCTGCCTGATAGTTATCGGCAAGTTCTCCGACGATAGTCGACACCAGATGATGCACCGCCGGAAAGGATTCAATGCTAAAAAGTGCCGGCACTTTGACGCTGCCGGTTTTGCAGACTTTTCCCAAATCATTTCTGAGTAAATCGACAATCATCACATTTTCAGCGCGATCTTTGGGCGATAGCTGCAAAGCGTCGGCACTTTGTTGATCAAGCATTGGATCGGCAAACCTGGGTTTGGTGCCTTTAATCGGTTTGGTTTCGACGACACGTTGTTTTAGTTCTAAAAAACGTTCCGGTGAAATCGATAACACCACACCTTGCGTTAAACGCAAAAACGCGGAAAAGGGTGCGGCATTACTTTCACGCAGTGCCAGATAGGCCAGCCACTCATCGCCTTGGTAGGACGCAGAAAAGCGCTGCGCCAGATTAATCTGATAACAATCACCACTTTGTAAGTACTGCTGAATTTGCATGAATTTAGCGAAGTATTCAGTTTGGGTGAAGTTGGCCTGCCATGCTGAACAAAGTGAAAAATGCCTGTCCAGTTGTTCACTTTGCGGCGGCATATTTACATTGGCACTTGGAACTTCAGCAGCAACAGATTTCAAATTGCCACGCTTTAAAAACCATTGTTGTTGCGCCCGCCAGCGGTATTCGGCGTCACCACGGCAATCGACATACCACAGCTGCTTTAGTTGTTTATCCAGCACCAAAGCCCAGGCATAAATACCAAAGGCCAGATCGGGTAAGTTGATGTCGCTTACGGCTACATCCGGCATCGGCTCGATGGTGCGACCTGTGTCATAACCGATGTAACCAAGCGCGCCGCCACAAAAAGGCAAGACACAGGCATCGGCTGGCACTTCAGGCAAAAGTGCCGCCTGTAAGGTTTTTAGCTGCAAAAAAGGGTCTTGTTCGGCTTGGTGTAGCTCGCCATCAAGTTGCCAGACACAATGCCGGCCAAAGGCTTCCAGCGTTGCCAGTGGTTGACAGACCAGCACATCATATCGACTGTTGACATGATTTGGCGCCGCGGAATCGAGCAACATGGCATAAGGTAAATCGGCCACCAGCGCGCAATAAGCCAGCAGGTTTTCAGGAGATTCGGGTAATAAATAAGCGAAAGACATACAACAAAATCCCGGGTACAGGGCAGCTAGTGACAAAACTTGCCGGAGGCGACTAGCCGCTGGAATTGATGCGGGGTATGATACCAGCCCTGCTTAAAAAGAACAGCGTGGCGCCGGTTTGGCAAGAAACCGGTGCCCAAAAAACGAATGGTGGCATGTGGCCCGATTGTGGCGCGATGTGCCCCAAACTGCACGCATAAGGGCAAAACATGACCGTGATCCGCCAGCAAGACTTTATCGACAGCATCGAAGATGCATTGCAATACATCTCTTTTTATCACCCACTGGATTTTATCCAGGCGCTGGAAAAGGCTTATCACAAAGAGCAAAACCAGGCCGCCAAAGACGCTATCGCGCAAATTCTGATTAACTCGCGGATGTCTGCTGAAGGCCACCGGCCCATCTGTCAGGACACCGGTATTGTCACTTGTTTTGTCAATATCGGCATGGACGTCAAGTGGGATAAAACCGACATGACGGTGCAGCAAATGGTCGATGAAGGCACCCGTCGTGCTTATATGAACCCCATCAATCCGCTGCGTGCATCGATAGTTGCTGATCCTGCCGGTTCGCGTAAAAACACCAAAGACAACACGCCGGCTGTAGTGCATATCAATCTTGTCGCCGGTCATCATGTTGAAGTGGCGATTGCCGCTAAAGGCGGTGGCAGCGAAAACAAAACCAAAATGGTGATGTTAAACCCATCAGATTCTGTGGTGGAGTGGGTGCTGGAAACGCTGCCAAAAATGGGTGCCGGCTGGTGTCCACCGGGCATGCTCGGTATTGGTATTGGCGGCACGGCCGAAAAAGCTGCGGTTCTGGCCAAGGAAGCCTTAATGGAGCCAGTCGATATTCAGGATCTGATTGATAAAGGCGCACAAACCGGCGAAGAAAAACTGCGTTTAGAGCTGTATGAAAAAGTAAATAAACTGGGCATTGGTGCCCAAGGTTTAGGCGGTTTAACCACCGTCGTTGATGTAAAAATCAAATCAGCGCCTACCCATGCCGCTTCTAAACCGGTGGTGATGATCCCGAACTGCGCCGCCACCCGCCACGTGCATTTTCATTTAGATGGCTCAGGCCCGGCGCATTTACCAGTACCTAAACTGGAAGACTGGCCGGAAGTGACCTGGGAGCTTGGTGCCAATGTGCGCCGGGTGAACTTAAACACAGTGACCCCAGCCGATGTGTTGGACTGGCAAGCCGGTGAAACGGTGTTGTTGTCGGGCAAAATGCTGACTGGTCGTGATGCTGCGCATAAACGCATTGCCGACATGCTGGCCGCAGGTCAAGGTTTACCTGAAGGTGTTGATTTTAAAAATAAATTCATCTATTACGTTGGCCCGGTTGATGCGGTTGGTGATGAAGTGGTGGGGCCAGCAGGTCCAACAACGGCAACGCGGATGGACAAATTTACTGAGATGATGCTGGGCGAAACCGGTTTACTGGGCATGATTGGTAAATCTGAACGGGGTGATGCCACGGTCGAAAGTATTCGTCAGCATAAAGCGGTGTATCTGATGGCCGTTGGCGGCGCTGCTTATCTGGTATCCAAAGCGATTAAACAAGCGCGCGTGGTCGCTTTTGCCGATTTAGGCATGGAAGCGATTTACGAATTTGATGTGGTCGACATGCCGGTGACGGTCGCCGTTGACAGTCAAGGGAATAACGTGCATAAACAAGGGCCTGCGATCTGGAAAGTGAAGATCGGCGAACTTGAAACACAACAAAAATAGTACCTAAAAACATACAACTATAATAAATCGGCGTCGGTCGACAAAGGCCGACGCTGGCTCTGTGGGGAGACCATTCGTATGAAAGCATGGGCACAATTAGGTCCGGTTGTGATAGCGGGACTGGCGGTCATCGCAACGACTGCACAGGCCAAGACCGCTTTAACCATCGAACACCTGAACAAACTGAATAAAATTTATGATGTGGTGTTATCCAGCGATGGCCGTTATCTGGTGTACGGCCAGAAAAATGGTGGTTTAAACCCAGCGGACAGCACCGCCGATCTGTATCTGATGGATTTGCAGGACGGCAATAAAGTTAAGCGTTTGACTGATAGTGACAGCAAAGAACATTCGGTGAAATTCAGTAGCGACGACAGCAGCTTGTATTTTATTGCCGACCGCAGTGGTTCGTCTCAAGTCTGGCAATTGCCGTTAACTGGCGGCGAAGCACGCCAAGTCACGGCGCTACCGCTGGATGTGCAGGGTTATTTAGTCTCCGCTGACAGTAAAAAACTGGTGTTGACCTTAGATGTGGTGCCAGGTTGTGCCGACATTGCCTGTACTGTCGATGCCAGTACTAAAAAAGCTGACAAAAAAGATACGGCTATGGTCTATGACCAGTTAATGGTACGGCATTGGGACACCTGGGAGGACGGTTTAAAATCGCACTTTTTTGTTGCTGATGTCACAGCTTCTAAAATCACCACCGCCAAAGATTTAATGCCGGAGTGGAATACCGATGTGGCAGGCGTTGCCGAAGCATCATTTACTCCTGATGGCCAGAATCTGGTGTTCAGTGCCAAAATCCCGGCCAAAGATCAGGCCTGGCATACCAATTTTGATATTTTTCAGGTATCGCTCAAAGGCGGTGAAAAAATCAATCTGACCAAAGATAATCCGGCCTGGGATGCCAAACCGTCCTTTTCGAAAGACGGCCGTTATATGGCCTATCTGGCAATGAAAAAGCCACAATTCGAGGCTGATCGTTTTGCCTTAATGCTGCTGGATTTAGCCACCGGTGAGCGCAAAGAACTGGCACCAGATTGGGATCGTTCTGTCGATGACTATGTGTTTGGCCCGGATAACCGCACTCTATACGCCACAGCACAGGACTTAGGTCAGGTCAGCGTGTTTTCGATCAATAGTGCTTTTGGTGAAGTGTCAAAACTGTATGCAGATGGCAGCGCTGGTAGTTTGAATGTTGCTGGTGGCAAAGTGGTGTTTACCAATCACCGGTTGAATCAACCGACCGAGATTTACCAACTTAAAGGTGAATCTGGCACGGCCGACCAGTTGACGCAGGTGAATACCGAAAACTTAAAAGATATTCAATTTGCCGAGTTTGAACAGTTCAGCTTCCCAGGTGCCAACGAAGAAACTGTTTACGGTTACTGGATGAAACCCTGGAATTTCCAGGAAGGCAAAAAGTACCCGATGGCTTTTATTGTCCACGGCGGACCGCAAGGCAGCTTTGGCAATATGTTTAACGCCCGTTGGAATGCACAGCTGTGGGCGGCGCAAGGTTATGGCGTGGTGATGATTGATTTCCACGGCTCTACCGGTTATGGCCAGGCCTTTACCGATGCCATTAGTCGTGACTGGGGTGGAAAACCGCTGGAAGATCTGAAAAAAGGCTTTGCTTATATCATTGAAAACCAGAAATGGATCGATGGGGGTAACGCCTGTGCTTTAGGTGCTTCTTATGGCGGTTACATGATGAACTGGATCGCTGGCAACTGGCCAACCGGCTTTAAATGTTTAGTCAATCATGCCGGTTTGTTTGATATGCCATCGTTTTACGGTAGCACTGAGGAGTTATGGTTCCCGGAATACGATATGGGCGGCCCGGTCTGGAACAAAGAAGCCGATTACCACAAGTTCAATCCGTCCGCTTTAGTTGACAACTGGCAGACGCCAATGTTGGTGATCCACGGCTTAAAAGACTACCGCGTGCCGTATGCGCAGGGTTTAGCTGCGTTCACAACGTTGCAGCGTAAAGGCATTGAATCAAAATTGGTGGTGTTTCCTGATGAAAATCACTGGATTTTAAAGCCTGCCAATGCCGAACGTTGGTACAACGAAGTGTTTAGCTGGATGAAACAACAGACCAGTAAATAATCACTGCCTGAAATCTGGATGCCGCTGCTGGTCAGCGGCATTTTTATAGACGGATTTTAACATACAGGAACACTGTTGATGTAGGGTTGTACCCTTTGTTGCAAAAGTGTCAATCTGGATTATCTTTAGAGCTCAAATACCCAAAACAACTAAAAACATAAAAAACATAAAAACAACAAACCAGTGCTTTACCCTAACGTTACCCCGACACAAGGATCCGATGTCATGCGTTTTACTCAAAAAATCAAATTAATCAGCCTCATCACAGCATTGATACCGCTGGTGATCGCAACTTTGTGCGTGACCTTGCTGGCGCGTGCTGAGCTGTTTGCCCAGGCCGAAGCCAAGTTGGTGGCGGTTAAGGAAATAAAGCAGCGTCAAATCAATGCGTTGTTTGACGATTTTGCTGCAGGTCTTGGCGCTGTCCATGCGGTCGTCGACACCCAGTTTGACCCAAACCAATCACAAGCGCTACACGAAGCTCTGTTACCCATCTCTCAACAATTGGGTTTTTACGACATTTTTATTATTAATCCGGCCGGCACTGTGGTGTATTCAGTGGCAAAAGAGGCTGATTTTCAGAGTAATTTAATCAATGGCCCTTATGCCAGTTCGGGGTTGGCTAAATTATTTCAGCGGGTCAAAGGTAAAGGTCAACAAGTGTTGATTGAAGATTTCGCACCTTATGCGCCATCCAATGGCCAGGCCGCTGCATTTATGGCGCTTGAGCTTTTCAGCGAAGGCGAAAGTTGGGTGGTGGCAGTACAGCTGTCGATTGACCGTATTAATTCCGTGATGCAAGTGCGCGAAGGGATGGGCAAAAGTGGTGAAACTTATTTAGTTGGGCCGGATCAGCGGATGCGGTCGGATTCGTTTTTAGATCCGGAAAAACGTACAGTATTGGCGTCTTTTGCCGGAACAGTACAGCAAAATGGCGTGGTAACCGCGTCAAGTGAAGCGGCATTAAAAGGCAAGGCTGGTTTGGCCTATATCGATGATTACAATAATAATCCGGTCGTTTCTGCTTACTCACCCCTGGATATCTTCGGGCTACGCTGGGCTTTACTGGCCGAGATTGACGTAGCAGAAGTCGCAGCACCAGCAACGCGGATGTTGTGGATTGGTTTGGGTATTATCATCGCAGCTATTGTGTTAGCACTGGTGGCCGCGCGGGTGGTTAGTTCTTATGTATTGTCGCCGCTCGGTGGTGAGCCTGCGGATATGGTTGATATGACCAGCCGGATTGCCGATGGTGATTTGACGATGTCGTTATCTGGCGCCTCTCAAACCAGTTTGATGGGCTGGCTTGGCAAAATGCAACAGCAATTACGGCGGTTGATTAGTCAGTTAGTTGGTGTTGGCCAAGCCCTGGAAATGGCGGCGGCACAAAATTCTTCAGCGTTAACCCAGGCCGATGGCAGTTTACAAATTCAGGCTCGTGAAACGGAAATGTTGGCGACAGCCATTGAAGAAATGAGTTACGCCGCAGCTGAAATTGGCTCCAATACGGTACTGGCGTCGGATGAAGTAAATGCGAGTCAGGCGGCAGCGGCACAACTGACCCAGACCATCGGTCATGTCAGCGCCAGCCTGGAGCAAACGCTGACGGCATTTAGCCAAATGCGCCAGCAAGTCAGTCGTTTAGACCAGGATAGTCAGCAAATCGCTTCGGTGGTGGCGGTGATCACCTCAATCGCTGATCAGACTAATTTGTTAGCGCTGAATGCGGCGATTGAAGCGGCAAGGGCGGGCGAACAAGGCCGGGGCTTTGCAGTGGTCGCCGATGAAGTGCGCCAACTGGCGGGGAAAGTGCAACTGGCAACCCGAGATATTGCTTCGGTTATTCAGGGTTTGTTGCAGTTATCGAATAACCTCAACAGCAGTAGCGCTGGTTGTGAAGCTATTGCCAATAACACCAAAACTGAAGCCTTGTCGATGCAACAGCAGGTAGATGATATTGACAGCCGGTTGCAGCAGTTAAAACAACTGATGGCACAAACGGCAACTGCAGCTGAAGAGCAAACCAGTGTCAGTGCAACTTTGGCCAAAGGAATTTCCAGCTTGAGTGCAGCGGCGGAAGAAAACAGTACTGCGATCAGCGAAGTGGCTTCCAGCACCCGAGGATTGTTGGGGCTGGCTACCGAGTTGGGTACCGCGGTCGGCCAATTTAAAGTCTAAATCTGCGCTTTTCGGTTCAGTTGGGTACGATTGCCGATTATTGATCGTACCCAACTTAACGCGGGCGTTTATCGTCCGTTATTGCTGATTATTCAATAAATAACCGGCATGAAACCGCAAATGTTGCTCGATAAAACTGGCGATAAAATAGTAGCTATGATCGTAACCAGCTTGATACTCCAGCTGTAACGGCGTGCCACTTCCTTGCGCGGCCAGACGCAACTGCTCCGGACGTAGCTGTGTCGTTAAAAACTGATCGGCTTCACCTTGTGATACCAGCATAGGCAATTGGCTACCCAGTTTGGTCAGTAACAGGCTGGCGTCATAAACTTCCCAGCTATGCTTATCCTCACCCAGATATGCACCAAAGGCTTTTTTTCCCCAGTCGCATTGCACCGGGTTGGCTATCGGCGCAAAAGCTGACACGGCGCAAAAGAGTTCGGGTTCGCGAAGAGCTATCACTAAAGCACCATGACCACCCATTGAATGTCCACTAATTGACTTTTGTGTGGTCAAAGGTAAGTTCGCTTCGCATAACTTAGGCAATTCCTGCGTGATGTAATCGTACATTTGATAATGCTGTTGCCATGGAGCTTGTGTCGCATTGACATAAAAACCAGCACCCAACCCCAAATCGTAAGCGCCATCCAAAGCATCAGGCACTCCTTCACCGCGTGGGCTGGTATCGGGAATAATCAGCGCGATGCCAAGCTCGGCGGCGATACGCTGGGCACCTGATTTCGCCGAAAAATTCTCGTCAGTACAGGTGAGACCAGACAGCCAATATAGCGCTGGCACCGAATGAAATTCAGCTTGTGGCGGTAAATATACCGAAAACTGCATGTTACAGTGCAGAACTTTGGAGTCGTGAGAGAACCGTTTTTGCCAGCCGTCAAAACAGCGCTGGGCGGCGATTTGTTGTAATGCCATACATACCTCTGCTAAATGCCAGATACCGGATACCGGATACCGGATACCAGATACCAGATGCCAAATAGTTCAGAAATGATTGCACCGGCTCGTTAAAAAGGCGGTGCAAACGCAGAACTAGAAATGGATCACGGTGCGGATAGATTTGCCTTCATGCATTAAATCAAAGGCTTCATTTATCCGTTCCAGTGGCATGGTGTGGGTAATAAAGGTATCCAGCTCAAATTCGCCTTTTAAATACCGTTCAACGTAGTCCGGCAGTTCGCTGCGACCTTTGACACCACCAAAAGCAGTACCACGCCAGACCCGGCCAGTCACCAGCTGAAACGGCCTGGTAGAAATTTCGGCGCCACTTGGTGCCACGCCGATAATCACTGATTCGCCCCAGCCTTTGTGGCAACATTCCAGCGCTGAGCGCATCACGTTGACGTTACCGATACATTCAAAACTAAAATCAACACCGCCATCGGTCATTTCAACAATCACATCCTGAATCGGTTTGTCGAAGTTTTTTGGGTTAATCACGTCCGTGGCACCCAATTTCAGCGCGATATCAAACTTAGATTCGTTAATGTCGATGGCGATGATCCGGCCGGCTTTGGCCATCACGGCGCCGATAATCGCTGATAAACCAATTCCACCTAAGCCAAACACGGCAACGGTATCGCCAGCTTTGACTTTGGCGGTATTCATCACCGCGCCCATACCGGTGGTGACGCCACAACCTAATAAACAGACTTTTTCTAAAGGCGCCGCTTTATTGATTTTAGCCAGTGAAATTTCCGGTAATACCGTATATTCACTGAAGGTGGACGTGCCCATATAGTGGTAAATCGGCTGGCCGTCTTTAGAAAAACGGGTCGTGCCGTCTGGCATTAAACCCTGGCCTTGCGTAGCACGAATAGCCTGACACAAATTGGTTTTGCCGCTTAAACAGAACTTACATTTGCCACATTCCGGGGTATAGAGCGGGATCACATGGTCGCCAACGGCAACGCTGGTGACGCCTGCGCCAACAGCCTCAACAATACCGGCACCTTCATGGCCCAGAATACACGGAAATTTACCTTCAGAATCAGCGCCAGACAGGGTGTAGGCATCAGTATGACAAACGCCGGTCGCGACTAAACGCACTAACACTTCGCCTTGTTGTGGCGGCATTAAATCAACTTCTTCAATGGTCAATGGCTGGCCTGGTCCCCAGGCAACGGCGGCACGGGTTTTAATCATTTGCATATATAAGTCCTTCTTGATGTCAAAGACGCGCTGCAATGTCCTGCTTCAAAGGGAAATACATCAAAGAAACAACGGCTTGCAACGCTTTCATAGGTGTTGCTCGTACGAGCAAAAGCTTTCGAAAGTTCCCGGCTATTTATCGGTGTGTTATCGGCGCGTTATCGGTACAGGCGCAACCGGACAAACAGCTGTTCCACTTCGGTGCGCGCCCAGGGCGTTTTACGTAAAAACTTTAAACTGGATTTCACACTGGGGTTTTCAGTAAAGCATTTAATTTTGATTTGTGCCGCCAATGCCGGATAACCGCCGTAGTGACTCAGCAAAGAATTTAGAATTTGTTCCAGCGTAAAACCATGCAACGGGTTTTTAGGTTGCTCTGCGGTCAGCTTTTGCGGTAGCTCAGGATTATTCATTGACGGCCTCTACATCGTTAGTAATTGCCGGAACCGGTACGGCAGGAGATTGTCCGGCGGGTGGAAACAGCGCACGCCATTGGCCTAAGAACCACTCATCTTCAGTGCCAATTGCCAGGCTTGAATTTGGAAACAATGGGCTTGGTGGCGCGAGTGCTTCGACTTTCATACCATCGATTTGCCAGAAAATTTTACTATTTGAAATGATATGTACCGGTACTTCGGCTTGTGGATCAATCAGCGCCAACTGATAGATAAAGGAGCTAAAAGGTCCGCTATTGCCGGTTTCACGCACAGCACTTGCCCATAACACATTGGATTCCAGATATAAATCAGCAATGTCCCGCTGCGCTGGTTCTGCCAAATCCGGTAGTGGTGGTTGTACTGGCAAACGTTGTGCTGACCACTGAATATCACCGGCAGCTAAATCAAACTCGCCCCAGGTTAAACTACCGCGTTTGCCATTGCCGCCACGCTCGCCGAGCACCAGCAAAAAGCGATTTGGCGCTTTATTCAGGCAGACCAAACCTTCAAAATTATCGCCGGCTTGTTGCTCGGTATTGTCGTGTTGAATGGGCAAATTAAAACTGGCCAATACCGTGGCATAACCCTGATACAACTTCAGGTGGAACAACCGGCCAAATTCGCCATGCCAGCTGCCGCTTTCAGCCAGCAGAAATTCATTCGGACGACCGGGCAGGGCGCAGACCGACTCCAAATCGTTGGACTGCTGATTTAGTGGCCAGCCAGTGACAAAAATGGATTTGTAAGCAGGTTTTCCATCTGGGCTAAAGTGTAATAAGCCCAGCCGATCGCCGCCTTGATCAATTTTTTTATCCTGCAGCAGCAAATAATTGTCGTCGGAGACCATCGCCATCGCACTGATCCCTGGCAGTGTGGTTTTAGCGGTCGGCCTTGCTAACGTAAACCAACGCGGGTCAACCGGCATTTCAAATAACAACGGTGCCATTTTGCCAAAGTGCTCAGTATTCACATCGCATTGAATATTATCAGGATAATGCTGTTTCCACGGATCGTTTACCAGAAAGACTTTGCCTTGATGCACCGCCACGCCTTCCAGTGCGGTTTGCACCATTTTTTCAAAGACCGGACACAAACCGGAACTGTCAGTGGCAACATAAAAACTGAGTGGTTGCACAAATGGCTGCACTCTGTTGGTTAAATCAAAAACCCAGAGTTGATCGTCGTTACGAGCGACCGCGACTAAATACCCCGGGTGACCCGGAATGGGGCTCGGTAAAAAGTCGATGCCATTAATCGGATGCCCTTTGTTATCTAACGGTGGCATCGTCAGATTGGCATCAATCACTTTGACAAAGTTATCTTTGGCCCAAAAATCAGCGGTAATGCGGGTCTTGAAAATTGCCGGTAGCGCCGCGCTATTTTTTTCCAGCGCCAGATACAAGTTTTGATGATCATCAATGGCCAGTCCTTCAATACCGTCATTGGGTAAGTTACCTACTTTGGATTCTAACGGGAACTGCACCGGGCGTACGGCGCTGATTTCGGCTGCCGTAAAATCAGCATTTAAGCTAATTTTTAACAATAAAGTTGGGTACAACGTCGAGTTGGTTTGGGCATACTTTTTAGCGCATGCCGGACTGAGTTGGGCACGGCTGGCATCTTCAGTCACCGTGATCAGTGTTAAATCATCTAATCTGTCCCAGGTCAGGGCTTCTAAATCCGGAGAATTGACCAGATAGTCGCCAAAACAACTTTTTCTGACGTCAGCAGAAATGGTGATATCGATGGGTTGCTGGTTAAAGACGGCAGTTTGTGGGTTGATCCGAAATAACTTCATCCGCAAGCTAGGATCGGCGCTCTGATCGCCCAGACTAATCAGTTCGTTATGGCGCCAGGTTAAACCTGAGGTTTGTGGGTCTTTCAGACTTTGTTGCTGTAGATCCCGGATCCATTGGCCAGTGAGGGCTATTTCTGCTTGCAGTTGTAAAGGCATAAACGTCAATGCCAGTAATAAAAACCAGAAACGACTTGTCGCTTTCATGAATGTCTCAATCAGGGTCCGCATCAAAATGCAGAGTCAACGGCAACGCTGCCGACAGAAGTCGCTAATTTACCAGAAAAACAAAATCCGGCATACCAAGGCCGTTGAATTTGCAAAAAGATACGACCAAATTTGTTTGCCCGGCCAGCCTGCTTGCTATCTGCGAAGTGCCAGATGAATTGGTGACAATTTCGTGAATAAAAAGCCCGCTGGCGCGGGCTTTGCTAAGTGCTGCCAATGTCGGCCAGCTTTATTATTAAAGATGATTAATAGCCTTGTTCGTGCACGTCACGTACCGCACGCCCTGATGGGTCGGTCATCTGTGCCATTTTCGCATCCCAAAGTAAGGCTTCAGGGGTGGAACAAGCCACAGATTTTCCGCCAGGTACACAAGCAATAGCGCCACTGTGCGGGAAATGTTCTTCAAAAATGACCCGGTATAGGTAGGCTTCTTTGCTGTCCGGCGTGTTGACCGGGAAGCGGAAGGCGGCAGTGGTGAGCTGTTGATCAGTGACTTCTTTTTCGGCAAAGGCTTTTAAGCTGTCAATCCAGCTGTAGCCAACACCGTCCGAGAACTGCTCTTTTTGCCGCCACAGAATTTCATTTGGCAGCAAGCCATCAAAGGCCTGTCGTAAAATGTGTTTTTCCATTTTACCGTTGCCGCACATTTTGGCTTGTGGATTTAACCGCATCGCCACGTCCATAAAATGTTTGTCAAGGAACGGCACCCGCGCTTCAATGCCCCAGGCCGACATCGCTTTGTTGGCGCGGTTGCAGTCGAACATATGCAGGCGATCAAGCTTACGCAGCGTTTCTTCATGGAATTCTTTGGCGTTTGGCGCTTTATGGAAATATAAATAACCACCAAACAGCTCGTCCGAGCCTTCGCCCGACAGCACCATTTTGATGCCCATGGCTTTGATTTTTCGCGCCATTAAGTACATCGGTGTTGAAGCGCGAATGGTGGTGACGTCGTATGTTTCGAGGAAATACACCACATCACGCAGCGCATCGATGCCTTCTTGTACCGTGAATAACACTTCATGGTGCACGGTGCCAATGGTGTCTGCAACTTTACGCGCCGCAATTAAATCTGGTGAGCCGGCAAGACCAACCGCAAAAGAGTGTAAACGTGGCCACCAGGCTTCGGTTTTGCCGTCATCTTCAATGCGGTTACGCGCAAATTGCTGGGTAATTGCCGAAATTAACGAAGAATCCAAACCGCCTGACAACAACACGCCATAAGGCACGTCGGACATTAAATGGCTTTTCACCGATTGCTCTAAGGCTTCACGCAGCTCACCTAAATCGGCTGGATTATCTTTAACTGCGTCATAACTTTGCCAGTCACGGGCATAGTACTTTTCAAGCTTGCCGATTTTACTGTCGAAATAATGGCCCGGCGGGAATTCCTGCATTTGTTTGCAAACCGGGATCAATGCTTTAAGCTCTGAAGCTACATACAGCTGACCATGTTCGTCATAACCGTAATACAGCGGAATAATGCCGATATGGTCACGCGCTATTAAATAACGTTGTTGTTCAGCGTCATACAGAATAAAAGCAAACATACCCTGTAACTGATCGATAAAACCAGCACCGTGTTCCAGGTACAATGGCAGAATGACTTCACAATCTGATTTGGTTTGGAACTGATAGTCGACGGTTAAATTTTTCTCTAAATTCTTGTGATTATAAATCTCACCATTCACTGCCAGAATGTGATTTCGATTTGGATTAATCAGAGGTTGCGCGCCATTTTCAGTATCTACAATGGCCAGACGCTCGTGCACGAGGATGGCATTATTGTCATTCCAGATCCCAGACCAGTCCGGACCACGATGACGTAACAACTTAGATAACTGTAGCGCCTGTTGGCGCAAGGCTTTAACATCAGTCTTGATGTCAAGCACCCCGAATATCGAACACATGATAAAAACTCCGTTAGATTTAATCCGAAAAAATTCAATTCATTTGGCAGTATGTACGTTCAGACGTACCCCGTTGAATGTGCCATTTACCAGCAAAATTGCAAGCTGTTTTTTAGGTTTTACGCAAGTATGTAAGGCTGAATACTTTCATCCGGAGTATCAACATGACTGAGCAAAACCGGCCGCAAAAAGCCGTAATGTCAGCACCGCAACCGACAAAATCCGCCAGATTTGTCGCGCCTGCATGCTGGGATCGGCAGATTTGGTTCACCAATCCAATCTTTACTGAGCTGGTGTCGTTGTTTCCGTTACAGGCTTGTACGGATTTTCCGACTGTGTCTGAGCTGGATAACTGGCGACAACTATTCAGACCTGAACTACCGGTACACTTTGTCGACAATGCGCTATTGGCGGCAGACGGGCGATACTACGAAGCTTTTATTTATCACACCCAGCAGGTGCCGACCCGTCAACCGAACTGGCACGATTTATTTGGTGCTTTGATTTGGTGTTTATTCCCGCAAACTAAACAACTGCTTAATCAGCTGCATATCCGGGAGATTGAGTTGCATGGCGCCAGCAGCCGTACACCACTTCGCAACAAGCTGACGTTATTGGATGAATGCGGTGTACTGATTTTATATCGTCAGCAACATACGAATGTGCTGGAAATGCTGCGTGAACAACACTGGCAAGCTGCTTTTGTCAGTCATCGCCAGCAATGGCAAGGACAGAGCAGCGAACCGGCATTTGCGGCGATGATGTTTGGTCACGCCAATTACGAAATGGCCACCCGGCCTTTTATCGGTTTAACCGGCAAAATGCTGGCACTGGCTGTGCCAGATGAATTTTTCAGCCAGTCGTTGCGCCAACGTATTGATTTCATAGATACTACCTTAAGTGAACAAATTGCTAACCAAGGTATATTGTTTGATCCACAGCAGCTGACACCCTTGCCGTTGTTAGGAGTACCTGGTTGGTATACTGCAAATTCGCTGCCGGAGTTTTATCAGAATACCGACTATTTTCGGCCTAAGCGTGTGCAACAAGTTCAGGAATAACGTGCAATTCAAGTAGTGCAGGGAAGAACCCTGATGGATGGAGTAACCATGATTCAAATTCAGCAACTGGCAAAGTCCTTTGCCATTGGCAAACAACAAAAGTTATCAGACAGCGAAAAAAACGATGTGCGCTTTGCTGGTGACCGTTTTCATTCGGTACGCAACGTCAGTTTTGACTGTGCAGCAGGCGAAGTGCTGGGTTTATTAGGCCCGAATGGTGCAGGCAAAACCACCACGTTACGGATGTTATCCACAGCGCTGCAACCTGATAGCGGGGTGGTGATCATCGATGGTCAGAATGTGATTAAAGATCCGTTGCAAGCACGCAAACGCATTGGTTTTTTGTCCAGCAGCACCGGTTTGTATGGACGGTTAACCGCCAGGGAAAATATCGCTTATTTCGGCCGGCTACATGGTATGCAGGAAACAGAATTAAATCAGCGGATTGAAGAGTTGATGACCTTGTTATCGATGCACGAATTCGCCAATCGCCGTGCTGATAATATGTCGACCGGTATGAAACAAAAAACCGCCATCGCCCGCGCTGTGGTGCATTCGCCCAAAGTGGTGATCCTCGATGAACCAACCACCGGACTCGACATTATGACAGTGCAAACGGTGCTAGATTTTATTCAGTCGTTGAAGCAGCAGGGCACACCCGTGATTTTTTCCACCCATCATCTTGATGAAGTGGCAACATTGTGCGACCGGGTGGTGGTGATTAATCACGGGATCAGTGCTTTTAATGGCAATTTAACCGAATTCAGACAGCTCAATGATAGTGGTGACTTACGTCAGTCTTTTTTACAAGTGATCCAGCAGGAGGCGGTATAAATGTGGCAGGTATATCTGAAGGAACTGACCGAGCTGTTACGCGATAAAAAAACGCTGATGTTTGTGATTTTATTGCCAATTCTGATTTTCCCGGTGCTGTTTGGCATCATGGGATTGGTGATGGCCAATGTGAGTCGTCAGGCGGAAGCGGAAGAACATCGTTATGTGGTGATCAACGCCGACCGTGCGTCCGAGTTTGCTGATTCACTGTTTTATCATAAAAATTTTAAACAAGTCAGCACCGAACTCACGGAAGTTGACGAATTAAAACAGGCGATCCGCGATGGTAAATTTGACGTCGCTATTGTGATCCCTGCTGATTTTGATCCATCAGCACAAAACCTTCATCAAGGTAAATGGCAGCTAATTCATAACAGTTCGTCGCAACTGGATATGATTTCAAAGCATTTTAATGATCTATTAAAAAGCTACAGCCAAAAATTACAGCAAGCCAAACTGGTTGGGCTCGGGATCACGATGGACCAGATGCCGGCCGTGTTAGAGCCGGTTAAAGTCGAACGGGTTAATACTGCAGAAAGCCGCGAGAATATCGGTGAATTAATCGGTGGCTGGATTGCGTACTTATTGGTACCGCTTTGTCTGGCCGGGGCTTCTTATCCGGCCATTGATATTGGCGCCGGTGAAAAAGAACGCGGCACGTTAGAAACCTTGTTGATTTGCCCGATTTCCCGTTCGGCCATCGTGATGGGGAAATTCCTCACTGTGTTGACCACAGGATTGGTGACTGCGCTGATTACCGTGGTCAGTTTTGGCGGATGGGGATATATCATTGGCTCGATGATGGGCGTGGATATTGTGGCAAAAGCAATGTCGACGCTAGGCATGCTCGACTTAACGCTTATTCTGGCGTTACTTGTCCCGTTAACGGCGATTTTTGCCGCGTTATTGCTCAGTTTATCCATTTACGCCCGTAGCTACAAAGAAGCACAAAATTACATTGGACCTTTGACCATGGTGATCTTTATGCCATTGGTGGGTTCCATCTTGCCTGGCGTTGAACTGAACTGGAAACTGGCGATGGTGCCGGTACTTAATGTAGCTTTGGGGATCAAAGAACTGGTGAAAGGCACTATTGATTATTCGCTGCTGGGAGTGGTGTTGTTATCGACGTTGGTATTGGCTGGCGCGATGATTGCGTTTTGTGTCTCCTGGTTTCAAAAAGAAAAAGTGCTGTTTCGTTAAGCCAGGTAAAATATCGTTTTGAATTTTGACAGCGGTGGCAGTGCAAACTGACGCCGCACCTTTAAAGAGAACCCCTTGATGTCTGTTGCTATTGCTGGTAACCCTGTTTTTAACGCTGTGGTCAATCCTTATCAAGGCTGTTATGTCGGGCCGGAGCTGCTGCCCAGTGTGCTGGCGGATGATAGTATCGCAACTTTTACCGCCACCCTGGTCAATAGTATCCAGACATGGACTCAGGATTATCAGCTGATCTGGCTGGAGCTGCCCGCTTCACATGCAGCTTTGATCGCGCCAGCGCTTGATTTGGGTTTTAGCTTTCACCATTGTCAAAGTGATAAGTTGATGTTAGTAAAAAAATTACAGCCCAACAGTTATTTGCCGCTTGCCGCAACGCATAGTGTTGGCGTTGGTGGCCTGGTGTGGTCGCCTGCTGGTGAGGTGCTGATGGTCAGAGAATTGGCTTTGCCGGGGCAAACACCAGGTTATTTTAAATTACCCGGTGGCATGGTCGAGCCAAAAGAACATTTGGCGATGGCGGTAGCGCGCGAAGTGCTGGAAGAAACTGGTGTGCATGCCACCTTTCAATCAGTGCTTGGCATGCGGCATCACCATCGTGGCCAGTTTGGCGCCTCCAATTTGTATATTGTCTGTCAGTTGCAGGCGCAAACCACGGCGCTAATGGCGGCTGAAAATGAAATTGCTGAAGTGCGCTGGTTTCGGCCCGAGATTTATCTTCAAGATGAAAAGGCGAGTGAATACAATAAATTGCTGTTGAAGTCTGCGTTGAAATATTCAGGTTTAGTGCAACATCAGGTGGCTGGTTATGCTCAATCTGCGGCAGACTACGAAATCTTTTTACCAGCACTCTAACTAGAAAATAGATCTTTTGTAAAAACATCAGCTTGAGATAAATGCGACCAATGGTGCTTGAAAATTAATCAAAATTACTGGACGCTGCTGTCTGAATTTTCACCAGCCAATAGAGCGGGGACGCATAATGACTTCGGATTTCGTCAAACAAGTTCACTTAGAAACAGCACGCCGTTATCAGCAACAAGGTCATGATATTGATTATCTGGTATCACATTTTCAAAAAGTAGCGCTTGATCAAGACGATATCGCTGAACTGCTGACTGAAATTGCGCCCGTCAGACCTGCGACTGAACGTAACGGCTAATAAAGCATATAAAAAACACCGCTCTTTGCGGTGTTTTTTATATTACAAAGCTTTGTTTTTACATCGCTTTTTACTTAGATTTGCCGGGTTGCCCACAAGTCATATTCGTCAGCGGCGTCGACAACTGCCGTGATCACATCACCGGCTTTGACGTCGGTCAGACCATTTAAATACACGGCACCATCAATTTCCGGTGCATCGGCAAAACTACGGCCAATCGCGCCTTCGTCGTCCACTTCATCAATCAGCACCTGAATAGTCCGGCCAATTTTGGCTTGTAATCTGGCAGCACTGATCCGCTGTTGGGTTTCCATAAACCGGTGATAACGCGTTTCTTTGACTTCTTCTGGTACCGGATCCGGTAATTCGTTGGCCTTGGCGCCTTCAACCGGACTGTATTTAAAACAACCAACCCGATCAAGCTGCGCTTCTTCCAGGAAATTCAGTAATTCCTGGAATTCTTCTTCCGTTTCACCCGGGAAACCAACGATAAAGGTGGAGCGGATAGTCAAGTCAGGGCAAATTGACCGCCATTTTTTGATCCGCTCTAAAGTCCGTTCGGCCTGGCCCGGGCGCTTCATTAATTTCAGAATACGCGGGCTGGCGTGTTGGAACGGAATATCTAAATATGGCAATAACTTACCAGCAGCCATCAACGGGATCACATCATCAACATGTGGGTATGGGTAAACATAATGCAAGCGTACCCAAATGCCTAAATCTGCTAATGCTTCACATAAAGCCTGCATCGACGTTTTCACTGGCTGACCGTTCCAGAAACCCATGCGATGCTTCACATCTACACCATAGGCGCTGGTGTCCTGCGAAATAACTAACAATTCTTTGACGCCGGCTTTTTGCAAACGGCCGGCTTCATCCAATACTTCGCCGATAGGGCGGCTGACTAAATCACCGCGCATCGAAGGAATAATGCAGAACGTACACCGATGGTTACAACCTTCGGAGATTTTCAAATAAGCGTAGTGTTTTGGTGTCAACTTTACACCGGTATCCGGTACCAGTTGCAGGAACGGATCATATGCCGGTTTTGGTACAAATTGGTGTACTTGATCCAGTACATTTTCGTAAGCATGTGGGCCGGTGATCCCCAGCACATTTGGATGCACCTGGCGAATTTCATCTTCACGCGCGCCAAGACAACCGGTCACGATCACCTTGCCATTCTCGGCCAGTGCTTCACCGATGGTATCCAGCGACTCTTGTACGGCGCTGTCGATAAAACCGCAGGTATTGACGATCACCAGCTCTGCGTCTTCGTAAGAAGGGACGATGTTATAACCTTCAACTTTCAGTTGCGTCAGGATGCGCTCAGAATCGACCAGGTTTTTCGGACAGCCGAGGCTTACAAAACCAACTTTAGGTTGTGACATAACAGATTTAGACCTTGAGGAAAATGGGCGCGTATTTTAAACGAAAGCTGCTGCAGTCACCAGACCTTGGATAAAAAAGACTGAACGCGATATTTCTAAGCAACAAAATTATGTCATTTAGAAACCAGTCTAGTCCTGAGTTGGCGACAAACTCTGGGCGGGCAATTTCGTTGGCGCTGCTGAGCTTACCCAGTAAGTCTTCGGTCGGAATAGTCGCTTGTTTGTCGTTGAAGGGATAGCCACAGCAACCGGTAGAATCATAAGTGCCGCCGGTAGAGACCGGAAGAAAAATTCGTCTTTTTGCTTTAGGTTGTTAAGTGAATTGTTCTAATGAGGTTTAACTGTTTGAATTGCAAAAGCATTTTTCTTGGGGTTTGGACGTTGGTTGTAGTTTGAAGTGAAGTTTGCCGCGAGGTTTTTAGCAAAGATTAGTCAGCAGAAATTCACAGGCTATTTCATTGAGCTATATTGACTTCAGGCAGATTCAAACGTACATTTCAAACACTTGTTTAAAAGTGCCAACTGATATGACCAGTAAACAAAATACCCAACAAAAAATTCTCGATGCTGCTGAGCGTTTATTTGCCGAAACTGGTTTTTCCGCCACGTCGCTGCGGCAAATTACCAGTATGGCGGAAGTGAATCTGGCGTCGGTGAATTATCATTTTGGCTCAAAAAAAGAACTAATCCAGGCGGTGTTACAACGTTATTTGTCGTTATTAATGCCAAGGTTGGACCAGGAATTCACTCGGTTATTGGCGTCACAACAACATAACGACTTGAGCAACGTGTTGTCGGTGTTTGTGATCCCATTATTGGAACTCAACAAAGTACAAAACCGTGGTACGACGTTGTTTTTACAATTGTTAGGCCGCGGTTATACCGATGTACAGGGCCATTTGCGCTGGTTTTTTAATCATCATTATGGCCGCACCCTGGATAAATTTGTGCTGTTGGTACAGCAAAGTTGTCCGACGTTGCCTGCCAGTGAAATCTTCTGGCGGCTGCATTTTTCGCTTGGCACCATCGTCTTTACCATGGCGTCAAACGAAGCACTCAAAGATATCGCCGCTGCTGATTTTAATGAAATTGTGGAAATTGATGGGGTGATCAAAAGATTGATCCCTTATCTGGCGGCCGGGATCGCTGCACCAATATAAATAGCTGTATAGCTTGTTGTTTTTAAAAAGAAAGTCATTGCTTGTCTGACTACAACCTCTGAAAAAGGACCAACCTTATGTTTATTTTATTTTTACTGGTCATCGCTGTGGTGGTGATCCTGGCGGTGCCGGATATCCGGCGCAACCTGGTCACCAAACCGATTTTTGGCATTTTTAAGAAAATTCTGCCGCCACTGTCAGACACCGAGCGTGAAGCAATGGAAGCAGGCGATGTGTGGTGGGATGGTGATTTATTCAAAGGCAAGCCGGACTGGACAAAATTACATGCCATTCCAAAACCACAACTATCGAGCGAAGAACAGGCGTTTTTAGACAATGAAGTCGAAACGCTGTTAAAAATGCTCGACGATTACAAAATCGTTAATGAAACCCGCGACTTACCGCAGCCGGTTTGGGATTACATTAAAGGCAACGGCTTTTTCGCGATGATTATTCCAAAATCATTTGGTGGTCGTGAATTTTCAGCCATTGCCAACTCAACGATTGTGTCCCGCATTGCCACCCGCAGCTTAACCGCAGCGGTCACCGTGATGGTGCCAAACTCGTTAGGCCCAGGCGAATTGTTGATGCATTACGGCACCCAAGAGCAAAAAGACCGTTGGTTACCAGGTCTGGCTGCCGGTACTGAAGTGCCATGTTTTGCCTTAACTGGCCCGGAAGCGGGTTCTGATGCCGGTGGTATTCCAGATACTGGTGTAGTTTGTAAAGGTGAGTTTGAAGGCAACGAAGTGCTGGGCATTCGCCTGAATTGGGACAAGCGTTATATCACGCTGGCGCCGGTTGCTACGGTGCTCGGTCTGGCATTTAAACTGTCAGATCCGGATAAATTAATGGGCGACAAAGAAGAGTTGGGTATTACCTGTGCGCTTATTCCAACCTCACACCCAGGCGTGCAGATTGGCGACCGTCATTTCCCGATGAATATGGCGTTTATGAACGGCACAACCTACGGCGAAAACGTATTTATTCCGCTGGATTGGATCATCGGTGGGCCGTCGTTTGCGGGTCGTGGCTGGCGGATGCTGGTGGAATGTTTATCGGCAGGCCGTGGTATTTCGCTGCCGGCTTTAGGCACTGCAACCGGCCATTTAGCCACACGGATGACCGGCGCTTATGCTTATGTACGTCAGCAGTTCGGCATGTCGATTGGTAAGTTTGAAGGGGTGCAGGAATCATTGGGCCGCATCGGTGGTTTAACTTATAGCCTGGAAGCGATGCGGGTGATGACTGCTGGTGCGATTGACTTAAAGTTAAGCCCATCGGTGGTGACTGCGATTGCCAAATACCATATGACCGAAATGTCACGGACTTTGCTGAATGATTCGTTTGATATTCATGCCGGTCGCGCTATTCAATGTGGCCCGAAAAACTACCTGGCGCATGGGTACATGGGCGTGCCGATTTCCATTACAGTGGAAGGCGCGAACATTCTGACCCGCAACCTGATGATTTTTGGTCAAGGTGCAACCCGTTGCCATCCATATGTCTTAAAAGAATTAGAAGCAGCAGCGAACCCAGATGCTGAAGCCGGTTTAAAACAATTTGATGACTTGTTGTTAAAACACGTGGGTTTTGCGCTTGGTAATACCTTTGGTGCCTTGTTCCAGGGTTTAACGGTTGGTGCTTTTAATGGCTCGCCAGTTGGTGGTGAAACCGCTAAATACTACAAGCAACTCAGCCGGATGAGTAAAGCTTTAGCGTTAAGTGCAGATTTTTCGATGCTGATGCTGGGCGGTGATTTAAAACGCAAAGAGATGCTGTCGGCGCGTTTGGGTGATGTGTTAAGTCACTTGTATATTGCCTCTGCGGTACTGAAGTTTTATGAAGATAACGGTCGTCAGGTAGCTGATTTGCCGTTCGTGCATTACAGCGTGCAGCGGAACTTGTATGAAATTGGTCGTGCTTTTGCTGGTTTTTTCAGTAACTTCCCGAACAGGTTTGTGGGTGGTTTGCTAAAAACTTTGGTATTCCCGTTTGGTATTGGTTACCAGATGCCGGATGATGATGTGTCGATGCAAATTTCTGACGCGCTGTTAAAGCCGAGTGTGATCCGCGACCGCTTAACGCATTTATGTTATATCGGCGAAGGTAAAGACGACCCTACAGGTTTAATGGAGCAGGCTTTTGTGGCGGTCCATAACGCGCAGCCGCTGATGAAGAAAATTTTCGCCGCGCAAAAAGAAGGTAAAATAGCCCGTAAGTTACCACTGCAACAAACCATCGCCAAAGCGCTGGAATTGCAGGTGTTAACCGACAGCGAAGCCAAACAGCTGGATGAAATGAACGCGCTGCGCTTTGATGCAATCAGTGTCGATAGTTTTAAACCAGGTGAACTGGAAGGCATGGCGCTGAAGGGGTAAGTCGACGAACTGATTTTTGGGGTCAGTCATTTGTGGGGTCAGAGTACTACTCTGACCCCAAAGGTTGCTGTGACCTCACAGGTTACACAGATCCAGATTGATCAAAACCAGCTGCGGCTGGTTTTGTTGTTTTCAGGGCTTTTACCAAATTCCGGTTTTTTTGTGGCGGCGCATGCGGTAAAGTAAAGCTCTTATTAGCATTCACTGATCTGCAGCTTGTTCTTTTATCCCCTGAAGTTGCAGTCGTTTACTTTAATCAATAGAGAATCGAATTCCATGATCGGCTCCGTTATGCTGGACCTGGCAGGTCCAGAAATTTCCGTAGAAGAAAAAGAATTATTAGCCCATCCGGCGGTTGGCGGGGTGATTTATTTCACCCGCAATTATCACGATAAAGCGCAGCTTAAAGAATTGGTCCGGCAAACCCGGGCTGCCAGTAAACAGCCATTATTACTGGCCGTTGACCACGAAGGCGGTCGGGTACAACGCTTTCGGCCTGAATTTACTTTAATTCCTGCAATGGGGCAGATTTGGCCTGGCGCGCAGCAGCATTTACCAACAGCAGAAAGTTTCGCTACTGAAATGGCCTGGTTGATGGCGATTGAAGTGCTGGCGCAGGACATTGATATTTCGTTTGCACCGGTGGCTGACATTTGGGGCGCTTGTGATGTGATCCGTAACCGGGCTTTTCATAGTGATCCTTCCAAAGTGGTGGCGCTGGTGAATGCCTTTGCCAAGGGCATGCATGAAGCCGGTATGAAAACTACCGGTAAACATTTCCCGGGACATGGCAGTGTGAAAGAAGATTCGCATTTGGTGCTGCCGGTGGACAGGCGTAGCAAAGCTGAAATTGAACAGCTCGATTTAACGGTATTTCGTCAGTTGCAAAAGCTAAGCGCACTTGACGCAGTAATGCCGGCGCATGTGGTGTATCCAGCGTTTTGCGATAAAGCTGCTGGTTTTTCAAGTTATTGGTTACAAACAGTATTACGCGGCGAAATGCAGTTTGATGGGGTGATTTTCTCTGACGATTTAGGTATGAAAGGCGCGCATCAGGCCGGTTCTTATCAGCAGCGCGCTGAAGCGGCGTTTAGCGCCGGTTGCGATATGGTGCTGGTGTGTAATGACCGTGCTGGCGCCATTGAAGTTCTGGATACCTTACCGCAAGCCAACTGGCAACATAGCAGTGAGCGGTTGACTCGGTTAAAGCATAAAACCCACATCACTGATGCGATGTTAGCGCAAAGTCCACGTTATAAAGCAGCGGTAGAACTGGCGGCCAGATTAAAAGCGGTTGAAGTGACTGGTGGAGTTAGTGCGGCCGGTATTGTTGAGCGCTCGTAGCGGCTTGTAAACTTTCAAAAAAGAAGCGAATTTATGATTGAAACCACGATCGAAGGGCTGAGTTTACGTTTAGCCACCGCCAACGATGCACCACAAATTCTGCAGTTTATTCAGGATTTAGCCGAGTATGAAAAACTGTCTGATCAAGTGGTTGCGACTGAAGAAAAGCTACGGACAACCTTATTTGGTACTCAGCCTTTTGCTGAAGTCGTCATGGCGGATTACCAAGGTCAACCTGCCGGTTTTGCCTTGTTCTTCCACAATTATTCGACCTTTTTGGCAAAGCCTGGGATGTATCTGGAAGATTTGTATGTTGATCAAAAGCTACGTGGCAAAGGCATTGGCAAAGCACTGATTACCTTTTTAGCCAAACTGGCGGTTGAACGCGATTGTGGCCGTTTGGAATGGTCAGTGCTCGATTGGAATCAACCGGCGATTGATTTTTATCAGTCTTTAGGCGCTTCGATGCTACACGATTGGCGGATCAACCGGGTGACCGGCGCGACCTTAACCAACATGGCTAAGATGTTTCCCGGCTAGACCTTTGGGGTCAGAGTAGTACTCTGACCCCAGAAATCTCTGACCCCAGAAATCTGTTAACAATTGACTCTGACCCCGCAATTAACTTATTTACTGATTATTGGGACAACGCGTCGATCAGCTGTTTTACGGCCGCCATTTGCGGCCCTTGTTTGGTTGCGTAGTGCTCACCGCTATAACCCCACCAATCCCAACAGCCATTTGGATTAAAGGGGGCCATCGCGCTTTTGTCGGTTTGTGGATAGAGCACCACGATTTGATTGGTGTCGGCATATTCGTTTAAACCAGTGCCACGGGCATAAGCGTCACCGACTGCGCCGGCATATTGTTTACAGCCATGAAAACTAACATGTAACCGACATTGTTGGCCTTCGCTACAGCTTTTGGGTACGTAGAGATAACCGGTTTCCGCCAGTTGGCCTTTGGCGACTGCAGCAATATGATGTTGATTAATCTGCAATAAATTGCCACTGGCTGTGGCCGCTTTTGGCTTCAGCGGTGGTAGCAGGTGACCGAGCAATAAACCGGCGGCGTCATACTGACAGTTTCCCAAAAAAGGCGCTTCTGACACCTGACAATCGGTGCCTTGCGTGCCGTTGGTTGGGAAATGATGGGCGACATGCTGATCGTTGATATACCGAATATTGGCCGCGTCCACCAACGTCTGATATTGCGCTTTTAACGCATCACTGACCGGACCTGCGACAGTTGCATCTTTGGTGCCATGAAACAGCCACACTTTATCGTCTTTTAAATTATATAAATCATCAATGGCGCCGGCTTGTTGCTGCGCCTGTAAATAACGCGTGGCGCCAGCAAGATCAGGTTTACTGTCGGGCTTATTCAGGCAATGCGCAAACGCGACCGCTAAATTGTTTGCTGCACAATACACCGGGCCTGCAGCGATAATGGCAGCGCCTTGCACCTGTTTGGAATAAGCCAGATGAAACTGCGCCGCCATATAACCACCTGACGATAAGCCGGAAACGGTGATGTCGGGCGCCAGTTTAAGCTTCGGTAACGTCACAGAAGTTGCAGCAACGGTCGGTGCAATACTAAGAAAAAGGGTACATACCACGGCGCAGACGCCTGGATAAAGGTGATTCATAAAGACTCCGTTCTCGCGAGAGATGACAAAAACCGGGAAATAACGCTAACACTGCGCTGCGCAAAGTTTCGGTACAATAGTTCTTTAGTACTGTTTTATTGAATTGGTACTTTTGGCTGTATCAGAATTTTAATTATTCTTGACCACAGCTGGACGCCGCGCAAGCTTTCGACTGGCAGCTGCACTTTTTCGGCCAGGCGATTTTTTCACAAAAGGTGATTTCTGCTGCGCTAAACCACTGGGTAAACTTTGCTGCGCATTGACAATCAGCTGCTGTAAGTTTGCCGTCAATGGCTGCATAAACTGCTGATAACTTTGTTGGCGTTGGCTGATTTGATTCAGCATGGCTTCCCACTGTGCGGTCATATCGGGTTTGCTGGCGATATCGGGCAGGGCGGCAATTAAACTATGGCCAATGGCGGTGGCCAGAATATGTTTGCCATCACGGCGCAAAAAGCCGCGTTTAAACAGCAGTTCAATAATACCGGCGCGGGTCGCTTCAGTGCCAAGGCCGTCGGTATCGCGCAGGATTTTTTTAATCTCTGGATCGTCAACATAACGGCTGATGCCGGTCATTGCTGCCAATAAAGTAGCGTCGGTAAAATGCTCCGGCGGTTGGGTATTCTTTTCCAGCACTTCACCGCGCTGACAAAATAGCTGCTGGCCGAGGGTTAACGGCGGTAACAGCGCAGCTGTCTCATCATCGTCTTGATCGGCGTTTATATTGTTTTTTGGTCGTGTACCCAGCCATTGTTTCCAGCCTTTGCTTTGCTCTGTTTTGGCGATGGTGCGAAACAAACCGCCGCTGATCCGCACTTCCAACAGCGTTTCGGCGTAGCAATAAGGCGGATAAAACTGCAACAGATATTGCCTGGCAATCAGCTGGTAAATCTGTTGTTCACCAAGGCTGAGGCGATTGGCTGCCAACGCTTTTTCGGTGGGGATAATCGCATGGTGTACCTGCACCTGACTATCGTCCCAGGCTTTGCTTTTCCGGCTAAAATCGGCGCCAGCCACCATGGCTGCTAGTTCTTCATTGTGCACAGTGACTGCTTTGCTCACAGTCGGTACCGCCTGTAATTGCTCTTTTGGTAAATGGCGGCTGTCGGAGCGCGGATAGGTAATGAGCTGGTGCCGCTCGTATAACTGCTGTGCAATATCAAGCACTTGCTGCGCCGACAAACCATAACGTTTGGCGGCATCAATCTGCAAACTTGATAGGTTGTACGGTAAAGGCGCAAATTGTTGTTTGTTTTTTTGCTCCAGCTTCACCACTTCCGCAGGTTGACCGCTGATGGTATTGGCAACTTTGCTGGCAAGCGCCTGATTCAGCACCCGGCCTTCTTCATCCTGATAAGGCTCGCAGGCGCTACTTGGTTGCCATTTTGCACAAAAGCTGCTGGCGAGATCGGCGTTTTCGCTCAGCAATAAATGTGCGAGCACCTGATAAAACGGCTTGCTGACAAAGTTCTGAATGGTTAGATCCCGCCGCGCTACCAACCCCAATAACGGCGTTTGTACCCGACCGACCGACAACACGCCCTGATAACCAGCTTTTTGCCCTTGCAGGGTATAAGCACGGGTCATATTCAGCCCATACAGCCAATCGGCGCGGCTGCGGGCTAAGGCTGAAGTCGATAACGGCACAAAGTCCTGATTGGATTTGAGTTGTTGCATAGCCCGATTGACCGCTGAAGGGTTTAAGTCGCTGATTAATAAGCGTTGTGTTGCTGCGAGTTTCGCGCCTTTCACGCCGCACCAGTGGATCACTTCATCAACCAATAACTGGCCTTCGCGATCAGGGTCACCGGCGTGTACCAGTTGATCGGCTTGTTGAATGAGTTTTTTCAAAACGCCCAGCTGCGCTTTGCTGCTGGCGCGGGCCTGTAGTTTCCAGGTCGCCGGAACTATCGGTAAATGCTGTAATTGCCAGCGTTTAAAGGCCGGATCGTAACTTTCGGGCTCCGCCTGTTCCAATAAATGCCCAATACACCAGCTGACCACATCGCCATTGGCCAGATAAATACAACCATCGCCTTTGCGCTGTGGTTGTGGCAGCACTGCAGCAATGGCCCGGCCTAAACTTGGTTTTTCGGCGATATAGAGGATCATGGTTTATGGCACTGGATAAATAGACAGGTAATTAAAAGGCAGCTGGGAGAGAAAGTAAAGCATTTTGGTGGGTTCAAGTCGCGATTGAGTCATGCAATAGTAGGTGGGACTCATCGAAGGTAGTCCGCCGCAGAGTCATAAAGTTTTATTTTACTGTATGTATATTGACCCGGTGAGTGACACCATGCGGCGTACTACTGCTGATGAGGTGAGTGACACCATGCGGCGTATTACTGCTGATGCGGTGAGTGACACCATGCGGCGTACTACCGCTGACGCGGTGAGTACGCCCTACAAGAAGATGATTTTAAAGAAAAAATATTCATGCTGCTTTTGTTTAGTGGTGGATGATGTGGATCAAAATGGCAATTGTGTTACGCAAATAGTAGGGCGGACTCACCGCAGGTAGTCCGCCGCAGAGTCATAAAGTTTTATTTTACCGTCCATATTTTGATGCGGTGAGTGACACCTACGGCGTACTATCGCTGATGCGGTGAGTACGCCCTACGCAAGAGCTAGATTTTAAAGGGAATAATTTCACGCCGCTTTTGGCTGCTCAGGCACTGGCTGCAAACTTAAACTGGCGATTTGCGCTGCTTGTTCGGTCCATTGATAGAGTGCCAAGGTGCCGTCCATTTGCTCGGTGAGGGCGGTGCAGTTGTCTATCCAGTCGCCGTCGTTGCAGTAGATGATGCCGTCTTGTAGTCGGATCTCCGGGTGGTGGATATGGCCGCAGACCACGCCGTCAAAACCGGCGCGTTTGGCTTTGGCGACCACTGCATCGCGGTATCGGCCGATGGCTTGTTGTGCGCCTGGTACTTTGCTTTTGATGTAACCGGCGAGGCTAAAATAATGGCCGCCGGTGATACGGCGGGCGCGGTTGTACCAGCGATTGAGGAAGAGTAAAAAGTCGTACAGGGTGTCACCAAGCCAGGCGTGCATCGCGCCAAAGTTGACGTCTTTATCAAATTCATCGCCATGCACCAGTAGCAGTTTTTTACCGAGTAAAGTGGTGTGGGTGGCGCGTAATTGTACCTGAATATGCCCGAAATTTTTCCCGGCATAATGGCGAAACGCTTCGTCATGGTTGCCTGGCACATAAATCACTTCGACGCCTTGTTCAGCTTTTTCCAGCAGCAGTTTTAACAGCTGATTGGCGGGCTCGCCCCAATGCACCTGCTTTTTCATCGCCCAGAAATCGACGATATCACCCAGTAGGTAAATTTTTGGGCTCTGACATTGCTGCAAAAAGCTCAGTAGATAACCGGCCTGACAATCTTTGGATCCCAGATGCACATCTGAAATAAACACCGCGCGAAAGTTTTGCATATTTTTCTGCATAAACAGGCTTCCTGGCTTGGGTGAGTTAGCCAAGTTTTGCGCTGTTGCGTGACCAATGGATGACTGGCGTTTGAAGTTTTGATGACTTAGTAAACCCGCTTCAAGCAACAAATTCAGTTTCACGCCTTTGTCATATTGGTGCCTTATGGTTTGAGCAGCAACGGCAGCTAAGCCGGCGTATAAAGCCAACGATGAAGGGGGACTTATGAACTTCCAACACTTAGCAAGACTGGATTTAGCTTTTTCGCTGTTATGTTTACAGCATAAATTTAACCAGCCGGTGGCGAAAATCAGCCGCTGTATTTCGCGTACCGGCGATGGACATTTGTATGCGCTATTGCTGGCCTTAAGCTGGTGGTTTGGTCAGGCCGCGCAACCAGATGCCACCGATGCGCAGTTCAGCAAAAGCGGTTTGTTGGCTTTTGCAATTGAATTGCCGTTGTATTGGCTGGCGAAGAACTGCTTTAAAAGACGTCGCCCGCATGAGCTGAGCCAGCTGATCAGACTCAGCTTCATCCCTTCAGATAAATACAGTTTACCTTCCGGCCATACCACGGCTGCTTTTTTGATGGCGACTTTGATTGGCCAGTTTTACCCACCGTGTTATCTGCTGGCGCTGTGTTGGGCCTGTTTGATTGGGCTGTCCAGAATTTTACTGGGCGTGCATTTTATCACCGATGTGCTACTGGGGGCGGTGCTGGGGATTGCCTGTGCCAAAGTCGCAATGTCGTTGGTTTAAAAATAATTGGTAGGACAGGAGTCGCAATTTGAAAATATTGTACGGCGTACAAGGCACCGGGAATGGCCATATCGCCCGCTCCAGAGCGATGGCGCTGGCGTTTGCAAAAGTCGGCGCCAAGGTTGATTTTTTGTTCTCAGGCCGCGAGCCAACGGCTTATTTTTCAATGGAGGCTTTTGGCAGTTGTCAAACCCGTCGTGGCCTGACTTTTGCCAGCCATCACGGCAAAATTGATCCATTCCAAACCGCTATCCAGGCGCGGCCACTGCAGTTTTTAAAGGAAATCCGCGAGCTCGATTTATCCGGTTACGATCTGGTGATTAACGACTTTGAACCGGTGTCGGCCTGGGCGGCGCGTCAGCAACAAGTGCCTTGTATTGGCATCAGTCATCAGAATAGTTTTCGTTATCCAATCCCAGCTTCGGAACGTGGGCTGTTGGATAGATTATTAGTGCGCTACTTTGCGCCTTGTGATCAACATATTGGCCTGCATTGGCATCATTTTGACCAACCGTTATTGCCGCCGGTGGTGTATTTAGAATCCATGCAACTGCAAGCAGCATCACCGCAAGATGAACGAACGCCAGCGTCAGCAGAACTGCAACCACCAGTGCTGGTCTATCTACCATTTGAAGATCTGACGGAAATTATTCCTTTATTGCAGGCATTGGCACCACAGTCTTTTGTCTGTTACCACCCGCAACAGCAAGTGCAACAACTGCAGGGTAATGTTGTGCTAAAACCGCTGTCACATCAGAACTTTATGCAAGATTTGCGGCAGTGTGAGGCCGTGATCAGTAACGCCGGTTTTGAGTTACCTTCAGAAGCCTTAACCTTGGGCAAAAAGTTATTGGTGAAACCTTTGGCCGGGCAATTTGAGCAACAAAGTAATGCCAATACGCTGGTCAGACTGGGCTTAGCCACTCGGTTGCATAAGCTGGAACTGGCCGAAATTCGTCCTTGGCTGGATGCAGCGCCAGCGAAACCTGTGGTATTCCCATGCGTCGCCACGGCATTGGTAAATTGGGTGATAGCGGGGAAATGGCAGCAGCAAGGCAGTCTGGCGGAATTATCCAAATCGTTATGGTCGCAAGTAGCCTATCCGGCTTATGCGACTATTGGTTGACCCAACAGAACTCAAAATAGTAAAAATTAACTTAAAAAAGCCGTCGGCAAAAACGGCAAAAAAAGCTGAAGCAGCGGGAAACCTGCTTCAGCTAAAGCGTTACAACTTCATTATTGGAAGTTGTAACGCATCCCTATGGTGTAACGCGGTCCATATTGGCGCGCAAATAAGAACTGCTCTTCATAACGGCCATATCCCTGTTCGGTTTCATTGTTCAGGTTGACGCCTTCGACAAATACTGTGAGATGTTCATTCCAGTCATAGTTCACACTGACATCCCACTGGCCATAAGTTCTGGCAAACTGCGGTGGCGCGTCTGATGAGCCTTGCGACTGACCAACACCCAACAAGTAGGAGTCGCGCCAGGCGTAAGCGATTTTCGCTGACCAGCCATCACGCTCATAAAATGCCTGGAAGTTGGCAGAATCACTCAAGCCGGTTAACGGCGCTTGTTGCAGCAGGCTTTCGGTATCAAATTCAACGTCACCTTGTACCATCGTCGCATTGATGCCTAAACCAAAACCGCTGTCGCCAAACAGGTGCTGTACTGCAAATTCAAAACCATCCACTGTTTTGCTATCGGTGTTTTGCGGCTGACTAATATTCCACACGATCAGCGGATCTTGCGCTGTCGGTTCAATTTTGCCATCGGCATTGCCGTGGCCATTGGCCAGCATTTGCGCAAAAATCGCCGTGCTGGTGGCTTGTTCACCACGGGCGGTAATATCGGCAATGGCTTGCTGGTAACGCGGACCATTCAGAATGTCATGTAAACCTTCGATAGTGGTTTCCGTGATGGTGGTTTGAATAAAATTATCCACATCCTTTTTAAAGTAACCAATCGCGGCATAACTACCTTCGGCATAATAATATTCGAAGGTTAAATCGAGGTTGGTCGATTCAAACGGCAGTAAATCGGTATTGCCCTGACTGCCGGTGCGCGAGCCCGGTTTTGGACTACCGCTTAATCCACGGCCACCACCAAGCAGGCCAAGTGGGGCGCGGGTGATGGTTTTACCCCAAGAAAAACGGCTGACCAGATCGTCCGTCAATTCCACTTTGAAATCGAGCATCGGCAACAACACATCGTTTTTGCCGGTTTGTTCGAGGAAATTGTCGGCGCCTGGCAGGTATTGGGTGATCCACTCCGACGGGCTATCCCAATTGACCTGGGTCTCAACTTTTTGCCGCACTCTGCTCGGCACTTCAGTTTCTTCATAGCGGATACCGGCATTCAGCTGTGCCGGGAAACGGCCAACCTGAAATTCCCACTGTGATTGCGCATAGACGCTGTTGGTTTTTTCACGCACCGAAGCGCTGCTGTCAATGCCGTCAATATACGCATCCGGCAGATAAACATCGGCGCCCATTACGCCAGCGGTTAAGTAGGCCATTTGCCGCGCGACCGCTTCATCAAAGTCGTAGGTGTAGTAATAGTGCGGACGCAGCGCACTGCCGCCACCGTTAAATTCGGTCAGGAAGTCTGAGGTGCTGTGGCGGGTGAACATGCTGTCCGGAAAAATAAAAGCAAAGCTTGGATTAAAACCAGGACCACCACGTAGGCCGCTCCAGCCGGAATATCCGCCCATGGTTTGGTCGGTCATCGCCAGACCAAATTTAATATTCACCAGTGGAATTTTAAACACTGAATTGTTCCAGCTGCCGTCAAGTTGCAGCTGTTCAATTTCTGACTCACCTGGCGAGTGGGTGAACTGGCTGAAGTTGGAATCAATTTCAGCCGGTGTCAGTTCATCAGTACCATTTTCCCACAGCACCATCGCATGCGGGATTTCGCCGCTACGGTAGTCGTAAATTTTACTCAGCAGTTTGTCGGAGCCTAAAATCACCTGGCCCGAGTTACGGCTGCCTTTGTCGGCGCCATTGTCGATGTCGTTGGTTGATTGGTGATAATCCAGGCCAAAACTCCAATCGTCATTCAGTTGCCAATCGAGATTTAAACCAATCGACTCGGCATCAACCTGGGTGGTGCCTTTATTGGCGGTGAAAGAGCCGTCGTTGCCGCTGATATCGGCGTACAGTGCCGTACCGCGGGGATCCAGCTCATAAGCATTGATATTGCCACCGAACTCATTCCAAATACCCCAGCCAATACTTTCACTACCGGTGATGGCGCGCGAGGCGGTGTAATCAGCGGTGATGGTCAGGCTATCCATCGGCCGGTATTGCAGCGTTAACTGCCCATTACTACGTTCACGTTCCAGGTTTTCGATGCTGTAGTTCATGTCTTTCGGGAAAAAGTAGTTGCCGACTTTATTGCCCTGAGTATCAACAGGACGGGCATCAACCACTTTATCTGCGGCTAAAGTTGGTAGCGCGACATTGGCTTGCCAGCCTTGAATATTGGCTGATTGTTTCTGGAAATCCCGTTCCTGATGCGACACTGAAAATGCCATACCCAGTTTGTCGTCAGCAAAGGTGTTGCTATAGACCGCCGCCAATTCCGGTGTCACGTCATCGCCGGTTTCGTTGGAGGTATCAACCATCGCTTTGCTGCTGACTGAATAACGCTCGCCCGGTTGGTTCAATGGCTTGGTGGTCACGATATTGACTGTGGCACCAAGGCCGCCACTTGGGTTTTCGGCGCGGGCGGTTTTAAAAACTTCCAGGGCGCTGACGCCTTCTGACGATAAATTTTCCAGATTGTAAGAGCGGCTAAAACCAGTGCCTGGCATTTGCCGGCCGTTTAAGGTCACTAAGTTAAAGTCGGGCCCAAAACCACGGACGGTGATCTGGCTGCCTTCACCGTTCGAGCGGCTAACCGACACCCCGGTGATCCGCTGCAGCGATTCGGCCAAATTAGTGTCCGGAAATTTACCCATTTCTTCAGCAGAAATGGCATCCACCACACCATTGGCTTCCCGTTTTAAATCCATTGACCGGATCAAGCTGCCGCGAATACCTTTGATTTCGATGACTTCAATTTTTTCAGCTGCATTCTTGTCAGTCTGATCCGTGTCGGCTTGTTGGGCAAAAGCGGCTGGGATCATCCCCGCGGCTAAAATCATTGAGATACTGACCGCCAGGCGGTTTTTCGAGCTGTTGATTTTTTTCATGTCGAACCTGTTTTGCAATTTTGTTGTCGTGATCTGGGAACTTGCAGGTATCTGCACTGAGTTCCCTCGGCTTTTAGGCAAATCAATTTTTAGACAAATCGATTTTTAGACAAATCATCGGGCGCTGACGCCGGTTTATGGGTTGGCAATCACCACGTTATCCAGTCGGTACACTGCGCCTTCACCGGTGCCCCAGGCAGGGAAGACCATCAGCACATCAATCGCGCTGATATCGAGACCGGCATCAAACAGGGTTTTAAGTGGAAAGGTGTAGGTTTGCCATTGGCCGGTGGCCGGCGTTTTGCCTTCCAGACTGGCCGACAGGTCAAGCTCGACCGCGGAGCTGGCGTTATCAGATTCGATTTTGAATTTCCAGACAGCCGCCGCATTGGCAGGGGCTGTCACCACTTTTAACTCAAAACGCACCACACCATTTTGCAGCAGGGCACTGGCGTCATATGACACACCATCACCGGCCAAAAGGCCCATCACTGTTGGTGCTGCGCCAATGATGTACTGAGCAGTGGCGCCATGCGCTGTGTCATCTTGTTCGACGGTTGGCGTACTGCCACCACAACAATCCCAGATTGACCAGTTAGTAGCGGCTTTATCGGCAAATAACGTCAGGCCATCGACTGTTGGCGTGTCATTGGACGGGTGGAAAATTCGGGCGTTATCAACCCGGTAGACCGCGCCATTACCACTACCCCAGGCCGGAAAAATCATCACCACGTCGATGGCACTGACATCCAGACCAGCAGCTGCCAAATCAGAAATTTTGTAAGTGTAGGTTTGCCATGTGCCGGTTTCCGGAGCTTTGGCCTCAGTGCTCGCCGTAAGGTCGAGCTCAACGGCGCTGGAGCCACCATCGGCTTCGACTTTAAATTTCCAGGCTGCATTGGGCGTGCCGGGTGCAGTGACCACTTTCATTTGGAATTGCACCAGACCGCCGTCCAGTATAGCGGTGGCATCAAAAGGTTTATCGCTGCCTCCATTGGCGGCGCGGGTGATAAAGCCCATCACAGTTGGAGTGGCACCAATGCTGAATTCCGCGACAGCACCATGGTCGGCGTCGTCGGTTTGTTCGGTCGGAGTAGAGCCGCCACAGCAGTCCCACATGGGCCAATCGAGGTTTTTACCGTCTTTAAATAACACCAGTTCCGGTTTAGCCACTGCCGGCTGGCCAATTTTAACGTTGTCAATCCGATACACCGCACCTTCACCGCTGCCCCAGGCCGGGAAAATCATCACCACGTCAATGGCCGCTAAATCTAAACCAGCTGCAGCCAAGGTGCTTAATGGAAAAGAATAACTTTGCCATTGACCAACCACCGGCACAGCGCCACCAACCGTTAAATCCAGCTCTGCTGCTGTGGATCCTTCAGCGCTTTCAACTTTAAATTTCCAGATCGCCGCAGCATTGTTTGGCGCTGCAATTAGCTGCATGTCAAAGGTAATGTTGCCGGTAGCCGCCATGGGTGAAGCGTCAAACGGGGTCGGTACACCTGCTGGATCTTTGATAAAGGCCGTTCTGGTGACAAAACCATTCACAGTGGGCGCAGCGCCGACCAAAAACTCGTAGACGTTACCGCGATCTGCATCGGCAACTAACGCTGGGTTGGAACCGCCACAGCAATCCCAGGCTGGCCAGTTTGGGTTAGGGGTACCGTCAAAAATGGTTAGATTTTGTGGAATGCCGGTCGAGGGTGGGGCTGGAATAGGCGCTTTACCTTCGACCAGACCATCGGTCAGTTTGTCGTAACCAGGACGCACTGTTTCACAACCTTTGCCGGTGGTAGGGTTGGTTTTACATTCATAAACCCGCACATAATCAACGACTAAGCTTTGGCCTTTGGCAAATGCGGCAGTGTCGATGCCGCCGTTATTGACGTTCTCCGGCCAGTTACCACCGACCGCCAGGTTTAAAATCATAAAGAATTTTTGATCAAAAGGGGCAGTGTCCCAGTGCTGCTCTTTTTCACCGCTGCCCTGGTTGAAATATTCGGTGTACCAGCCACGATGTTTCAGGCCAACAGCTTGATCTTTAGCGTTATAACGCACTTCAGACTGGCGCTGGGTCGCAAATAAATATCCATCCACATACCAGCGAATTTCGCCTTCCTGCCACTCAATGGCGTAGGTGTGGAAATCATCAGCCGGGTTTTTACCATCCGGCAATGCGTACCCTTTGCCGCTACTCAGGTTATTCGGCCAGTCGCGGCCATAGTGCAGGGTGCCGTGAACATTGGCTTCGGCGACACCAGCTGCATTGGTGACCTTTAAATTAACCGCTTCCATAATGTCAATTTCACCGGATTTGGGCCAGGCGCCATAAAACGAGTCGGTTGGCATCATCCAGAATGCTGGCCAGCTGCCCTGACCAGACGGCAACTTTGCTTTCATTTCAAACCGACCGTATTTAAAGTCGGCTTTTTTCTGGGTGGTTAAGCGGGCCGAGGTATAGGGTTTTTCGGCACCGGCTGCGGCGGGTAACGCCATGATATTCAGCATACCTTTGTCGATAAAGGCATTATTTTTATCGCTGGTGTAACACTGCTTTTCATTGTTGCCGCCACCGCTACAGTTAATTTCGAAGTTCCATTTCTTGCTGTCGATCTCGGTGCCGTTAAATTCGTCGCTCCACACCAACGCCCAGTCAGAGACCGGCTGACTGACGTCAACTTTGGTAAAATCGGAGTTTGTTGCAGATCCACCGCCGCAGCCCTGTAAGGCTGCCGCGGCGATGCCTGCACATAGCATGGTGTGTCGCATCGTTGTTTTCATTGTTGCTACCCTGTCGTTGAGTTTTTTATAATTGCTTGCACTTTCTCATGTAAGCGGTTACAGAAAGCGCTTACATAAAGTATTGCGTCAAGACGAAAAGGTCAATTAGTAAGCGATATTTTTTTACGCGTTAATCAGACAGCTGTGGGACAGCCATCTACGACAGCTTTGGACAGGCATCTACGACAGCTGTGGACAGCCATCTACGACAGTTGTGGACAGGCATCGACGTCACCGGTGGACAGCCATCGACGATAGTTGTGGACAGGCATCGACGTCACCGGTGGACAGCCATCGACGTCAGCTGTGGACTGCCATCTACAAAGCGGGTCTGAATGCCGACATCGTAGTGGGGTTACGACAGCTGTGGACAGGCATATACAACAGCTGTGGACAGGCATATACAACAGGCATATACAACAGGACAGCCATCTACGTCAGCTGTGGACAGGCATCTACGATGCGGGTCTGAATACCGGCATCACAGTTGGGTGGGTGGTCAGAAATGGGCCATGCATTAAATCAATGCAATAGGGAACTGCCGGAAATACTGCATCCAGGCATTGGCGGATGGCAGCTGGTTTTCCCGGCAAATTGATGACGAGACAACTGCCACGTAAACCGGCAGTTTGGCGCGACAAAATGGCGGTCGGCACATAGTGCAGCGATTGTTGGCGCATCAGCTCGCCAAAACCCGGCATCATCCGGTCGCAGACTGCTTCAGTTGCTTCCGGCGTGACATCCCGTTTGGCCGGACCGGTGCCGCCGGTGGTTACAATCAGGCAACAACCGCTATCATCGGCCAGCTCGCGCAAGGTTTGTTCTATCAACGGTTGTTCGTCCGGGATCAAGCGATATTCTGCCTGCCACGGACTGTTAAGGTATATGGTTAAAGTGTCGATAATGGCCTGGCCGGCGATATCCTGATAGACCCCGGCAGCGGCTCTGTCGCTGACGGTGACAATGCCGATCCGGGCAATGATAGCGTCTTTTTGTCGGTCCACCTGGTACTCCTTTTATGCTGTAATACATTGTTAGCTGTCTGTTTTTTATAAACTATAACTGGCCATCAACCAGGCTTTATCAGTATCAGTGCCATAACTGTCCGCCTGATAACGCGCCAGTTTCAATAGCAGGTTCAGTTGCGGCGAAATGTCGTACGCTGCGGTGAAATTTAATTCATCGCCTAATTGCAGCGGGCTGGAATCGCTATCGTATCGATGATAACTGGCCGCAAGCTTGATGCCTTGCACCGGAAGTTGCAGCTCCAATGCGTGATCCCGCACACCGCTAACAGGTGTGTTTAAAAACAGATCGGCAAACCCCTGAAAGGCGTGCAGCGTGGCAAATGGCGTTTGAAAGGCTGTACGACCATCACCGGCCAGCCGTTCCTGCGTTAGTTTCAGCGTCAGGCTTTGAAAGCTGTAACTCAAATCCAGCCGATGATAATGATGCTGATAAGGCGCCGGCGCCTGATGTGCATCCTGTTGTGTTGCCAGCGCAATTTGCCATTTGAGCGCCTTAAAATCCGCCAGTTGCCCACTGTAATCAACCCCCTGCGTCACACTGTCGCGGGCAGACAAAGTATCAAAATCCAAATCGTAGCTAAAAATCGCCGTAGTATTGGCTGGATTAATCTGCCACATCAAAGTCGCCAGCTGAAAACGGCCATGCAAGTCGGCTGCAGTACCATCCGGGCCGAAGATCCGGTTGGCATTGTGCAGGCTCGCCAGATCAACACTCATAGTGCTGCCTTGCGTTGTGCTAAACAGTTTTTGTTGCAGCCGAACGCCATCAAGCGTTTGTTCATTCTGACGCCAACCGACACTGCCGATAAAACGCTGGTTCTGTAAATTCACCCGCTGGCGGCCGATCGTTAGCTGACTGCTGGCAAAAGGGCTGATGATCAATGCCGCCTGATTCAGATCGGTGGCAGTTGGATCCGGTACCACGGCGTAGTTGCTGTGACCGTTTACTGTGCTGTTGTAGGTTTCGCCGCCGAGACTGCTGACATTATCAAGTTCCAGCAAGGCTTTGGTATTTAACCAGCTACCGGTGGTCAAAGTGAGGCGGCTACGCAAGGTGGAAGCGCGGGCGCTGTTCAGTGTCTGGCCGTTGGCGATGGGGTCTTGGTCAACCGTTTCCAGCCGGTACCGAAAGTTTGCCTGCAGCGTACTTGCTGCCAGTGCTTGCTGGATGGTTGCCTTGTGGTTTGCCGGTTGGGTGCTACCTGCCGGTTGGGTGCTACCTGCCGGTTGAGGAACGGAGGCTGGTTTGTCCGCGGCAAGCGCAAGGCCACAATATGGCAGGGTCGTCAGCAACAACAGAGAACTAGATTTCATCAATGATTCCTTAGCGCGATAGTGGCTGCGATTGTTATAAACAGTGTTTTAAATCCAATGGTTTATGATCAACTTCAAAATCTGGAACATAAAAAAACGCCGGTTGCAGCAGCTTGAAGTAGCTGATGCAAACCCGGCGTCTTTGCCTGTTCGGACTGAATCTGACGGTTTCCATGTGGTTACCGTTGTATTAAGGAATTAGCAGTTGTTATGCCAGATTTAAAAAGTTATGTTATTCAGGTAGTTAACATATTTATCCGCAAATATAGTGGTTGCGATTGAACCAGAATAGGGCGCTGCTGCTTAATTACTGTGCAAAACATGGCTTTGTCGCAGAGGCAGCCGGCGGCCTGATTGCCGCGCTTTTGTCCTTCGCACTGCACTTTCAATGCGACCGGTTTTACTTTTAGCCTTGGCTGTCCTAGGTTGTATCAGGTAAAGAGCAACCGAAGCGCAACTGGTCGCCATTTTGGCGCCTGCTTGGTCTGGATACTGCATAGTGGCGATTGCGGCGTATCCTTTCCTTTACGCAGCGAGTTTTCACAAGGAGTGTTAGATGCAAAAAATCATTCGTAACTGGCCAATGCAACGTAAATTGCTGATGTTGTTGGCACTGCCTTTATTGTTTTTATGCTGGTTTGTCAGTCAACTTTTGTGGGCACAATACAGTGAACTGAAGATGGCCGCAGCGGTAGAACAGAGTGTGCAGCACAGCCTGGAATTAGGCGCTTTAGTCAATGGCCTGCAAGTCGAACGTGGTAGCAGCGGGGTGTTTCTGGGGAGTAAAGGGCAGCGGTTTGCCGATAAAGTATCTGCGGCCCGCCGCAATTCTGATCAGCAATTACAGCAATTTAACGCGTTAAAGCATCCGAGGCTTCAGGCAGTACAACAACAGTTGAACGACTTAGTGGCTTTACGCCGTGATGTCGACAACCACAGCATCAAAAATACCGATTCTGCTGCGCGTTATACGGCATTCATCACGCAGTTAATGCAAGTCAGCCATCAGACCGAGCAACAACTGGCGCACCGCGATATGGCGAGGCAGTTGGGTGTTATTAATCAGTTGATGGAAATGATTGAACGGGCCGGCCGTGAACGCGCTTTACTTAGTTTGGTGTTTAATTTGCAGCAAGCCGATGCCGATCTTTTTGCCAGAGTCAGTAGCAATCTCGGTGCTTTTAATGCTTTTCAAGATAATACCTTACGCCAAAGTGCTGCAGTATCTGAACAACAAAACAGCCTGCTAAAAAAAGCCTTTAGTACTTCGGACACTGCTGAGTTTAAACAGCTGCAACAACTGATGTTCCAAAGTGGCGTCAATACCAAACTAGAAGCGAATAGTGCTGATTGGTTTGAATTGGCAACCAGCCGGATTGAGCAGTTGGTTTTGGTGCAAAATCAGTTGCTCAATGAAACAAAGCTCGCAGCCAATACCTTGTATCAGGCAAATTTGAGCGCGTTGATTTGGGCGTCGCTGATCAATGTACTGCTGCTGGTGTTGGTGATTTGGCTTGCCTGGTTAGTGATCCGCAATATTAAGCTGGCGATGGCGCTGATTGAGCAGGCGATGGGCAGATTGGCCGCGCGTGATTTAACCTCGCGGGTGACTTATCAAAGCAAAGATGAATTTGGCCTCATTGCTGCGGGCATAAATTCGGTGGCCGACGAATTACAACAAGTGTTGCAACAAATTGATTCTGCAGTACATCAGGTCGCAACTGCTGCTGAAGAAGCGTCGGCAGTGACATTGCAAACCAGTCGGGGCGTCGCGCAGCAACAACAAGATACAGAGCTTGCGGCAACTGCGATGCATGAAATGAGTGCCACAGTGCGCGATGTTGCCTGTAGTACTGCCGAAGCTGCCTCAGAAACCAGCTCGGTGCATCGGCATGCGGAAAAAGGCTTAAAGGAATTGCAGCAAACCATTGTGTTGATTGGTAAATTATCGACGCAGGTGCAGGAGACCAACACCAAAATTCTGCAGGTGAAGACACATAGCCAGGCGATTAATTCGGTGCTGGAAGTGATCCGGGGCATTGCTGACCAGACCAACTTACTGGCGCTGAATGCCGCTATTGAAGCGGCAAGAGCAGGCGAGCAAGGCCGTGGTTTTGCCGTGGTCGCCGATGAAGTACGGCATCTGGCACAGCGCACCCAACAATCCACTGTGGATATCCGCAAGATGATTGAAACGCTGCAACAAAGTACCGAACAAGCCTCTGGTGAAATGCAACAAAGCCTGGAGCAGGCCGAGCAAGGCGCCACCAATATCAACGCCACCGGGCAGCTATTAGAAGCGGTGCTGGACGGCATTGTGACAATTAACGACAAAACCACGCAGATTGCTTCAGCGGCTGAAGAACAAACCACCGTTGCGGAAGAAATTAATCAGAACATCATTCGCATCAGTGATGTCTCCGTGCAAACCAGTGCCGGTGCCGAGGAAACCGCGGCAACGGCGCGAGAACTGGCGCGACTGGCGGGTTCACTGCAGGATATGGTGGCGCGGTTCCGGTTGGTGTAAATAAATTAGCTCAGGTAGACCTGGGCTAAAAGCTGGTCACTGACCGGCTCACTCAATTGTCCCAGTTGCAGCATTTGTCGGGCGACCCAGCGGGCATCAGCCAGCGACTGGCTTTGTTTTGTGCAGAATTGTATAGGGATTTCTGAAGTAAACAGACTCGGATGCTCTGCTGTCATGAAGGAAGCCAACAGCGCGGGCGGCAAATCCAGATAAGCAGGTTGCGCCAACAGCTGGCTTAACTGTGGTTGATATTGGTGTTGCGATAGCCAATGACCAGCTTGATGTAGTGCCTGATATAATGCCGCGCAGGTATTCGGGTGTTGCCGTTGAAATTGGCTGGTGATGCCAAACACTTTTTCAGCTGGCCCATGGGGTGGCAATAGCGACGCTTTGGGTGTCAAAGGTTCTGTCGTTGACAGCGCCTGCATCGGAAGCGCCTTTGCCAAAACAATCCTGCCATGGCCAGCCGCTTGCGCCAGACTATTCCAGGGCTCACCAACGCAAAACCCATCAATCACGCCTTGTTGCAGTGCAGCAGTCGCCATCGCGGGGGCAACACCAATCACCTGAATCGCGAAAGGCGCTATACCACAATGCTCCAGCCAGGCGTGCAATTGATAATGATGGCAGGAGTAAGGATACACCGTGGCGAAGGTTAAAGGTCGTTGGTTAGTGGTGACATATTTGTGCAGCGCCGCCGGCACCTGACTGGTTGGCATATGCCGGTCGATGCCAAGTTCAGCAAGTAGCCTCGTCGACAAGGTGATGGCATTGCCGCCCCGACTTAACACCATGGAACTGGTCATTGCCACTGCAGGCGAGCCCAGGCCAAGCGTTGCCGCCAACGGCATAGGGGAGAGCATTTGTGCGCCATCGAGCAAGCCATAAGCAACTTTGTCGCGTAACGTGGCCCATGACACTTCCCGTTGTAAAATAACAGCTAAGCCTGCGGCTTCGAAAAAGCCTTGTTCCAGCGCGATGATCAGTGGCGCGCTATCGAGCAGCTGAATAAAACCAAGCGTTAACTCGGTTTTTTCCAGTGCTGTTTGTTCTGTTCTTGCGGCTTTTGCCGTTACTGCCGTTACTGCCATCGCTGGTTCCTGTTGGCTGGTCATACTCATTTATGCTCCCATTTTTTCAGCAACTCGCGGGCGATGTCGGCCAGTTTGACCTGACGGTCCATCGCCGCTTTACGCATGGCGTTAAAGGCCTGCGTTTCATTGCAGCCCTGATGTTTGATGAGCAGCCGTTTTGCTTGATCAATCAACTGCTGTTCCTGAAGCTGTAGCTGGCTCTGCTGCAATTGTTGGCGCAGTTGCTGGAATTCTTCAAAGCGGGCAATCGCGACTTCAACAATTGGCCGTACCCGGCTGGCGGTCAGTCCGTCGACAATATAGGCACTGACACCAGCTTGAATAGCCTGGCGGTATACATCGGGGTTTTGGTCGTCATTGGCAAAAAATACAATAGGTTTGGGGTTGTGCTGGCTGACCACGGTCATATGTTCCAGCGTATCGCGATCCGGCGAGTCCATATCAATAATGATTAAATCGGGCTGAATACGCTCAACGTGATAGCCAAGCGACACGGTACTCGACAGCTGGCAAATCACCTGATGACCGCCTTGTTGCAGAGCCTGTTCTACCATGGCTGCACGTTCGGCCTGATTATCGACCAGCAAAATGGATAACACGTTTTTAGCTACACTATTAACCACTGCGTTTGTTACCTTCAACCACTGCGTTTACAACACCTATAACCAAAGTTTTCCAGCGACAAGCTGCTGCAAATCTGCGCCGTGACAGGGCTGAGCAATTCCTGTTCCAGCATGACGGCGTTAATGTAATCTGGGGGCAATCTGGCCGCAGCCTCGGTGTAGACAAGGCCTGCCGCTGCGTTGTACTGCAGATTAAGCCTGTTGAGAAGGTGATGCCCGGCGCTGTTTTGCTGCATTTCGGTGCAAGTTGCACTCTTTCACGGCAGGTGCTCACTGATGCATTGGTTTAAGTTTTGTTAAGTTGTTGAATTTATTAGCTAAAATCATTGGCACCGCTTTTGCTGTGTTTTTAAGTAGCAAGTTTTGTCTGGCAACAAGTTTTTGTCAGCAGCAGATTAAATATGAAGAGCAAAGACGCTCACCCCGGTGGCACTTAAAAAGTGCTGCTGCGGTGGGCGTTTTTTTATGGGGCTTTATGTCAGGGATTAGCGTCGGAAACATGACAAACTCAACTTGTCCTTATTGTGGGGTCGGCTGTGGGGTGCAGGTGCATTCATCTGGCGCCGGTGTTGCTGTGCTAAGCGGTGATCAAACACATCCGGCGAATTTCGGCAGGCTGTGCGTCAAAGGCAGTGCGCTGGCTGCAACACTAACAGATCCGGCTACCAACAGCAGTAACCGCCTGTTAAACCCAAACCGTCTTTTAAATCCAAACATCAACGGCCAGGACTGCGATTGGCCGACGGCCATCAACCATATCGCAACGGCACTCCACAACACCATTGCCGAGTATGGCCCAGGCTCGGTGGCGATGTATTTATCCGGCCAATTGCTGACCGAAGATTATTATGTCGCCAATAAGCTGATGAAGGGTTTTATCGGTAGCAGCCATGTCGACACCAATTCCAGACTTTGTATGGCGTCGACCGTAGCCGGCCATAAACGCGCATTTGGCGCTGATGTGGTGCCGGGTTGTTATGAAGATTTAGAACTGGCCAAATTATTGGTGCTGGTCGGCGCCAATATGGCGTGGAATCACCCGGTGTTATGGCAGCGGATTGAAGCGGCACGTCTGCGCGATCCTGCCATCAAAATCGTGGTGATTGACCCCAGAGTCACCGCCACCGCAGCTGTCGCCGACTTGCATCTGCAACTCAAACCCGGCACCGATACCTTGTTGTTTCATGGACTGCTGGCGCAATTGATCCGGGCGCAGCAACTGGATAACCAGTTTATTGGGCAACATTGCCAGGGTTTTGCCGAAGTGGCCGCCGATTTAGCAAAACAGCAGCTGAGTCTGGCCGCGGTCGCAGCGGGTTGTGATTTGCCTGAAGCAACAGTGGCCCAGTTTTATCAATGGTTTGGCGCCGAACCGCAAACCTTGACTCTGTTTTCACAAGGGGTGAATCAGGCCAGTGACGGCACCGATAAAGTGAATGCAATTTTAAATTGTCACCTGGCAACCGGTCGTATCGGTAAACCCGGGGCTTCGCCATTTTCGCTGACCGGTCAGCCAAATGCGATGGGCGGGCGCGAAGTAGGCGGGCTGGCTAATCAGTTGGCGGCGCATATCGATTTTACTGAACCCAAGCAAATTGCCTTGGTACAGCAGTTCTGGCAAGCACCGAAGATCACCACCAAACCCGGCTACAAAGCGGTGGAGTTGTTTCAGGCGGTGGCAAGCGGAGAAATTAAAGCGATTTGGATTATGGCGACCAACCCAGTGGTCAGTATGCCCGATGCCGATGCGGTGAAAGTTGCACTGGCGGCGTGCCCGCTGGTGATTGTGTCGGAGATTTATCAGCACACCGATACGCTGGACATCGCAACCATCAAATTACCGGCGCTCGGTTGGAGCGAGAAAGACGGTACCGTCACCAATTCAGAGCGCCGTATTTCCCGCCAGCATGCCTTTAAATCACCACCGGGCCAAGCCAAAGCCGACTGGCAAATGGTTTGTGAAGTGGCAGCTGCGATGGGTTTTGCCAAGGATTTTGCATTTAATAATGCGGCCGAAATTTTTGCCGAGCACGCGCGGTTGTCGGCTTTTAATAATGATGGCAAACGGGCGTTTGATTTGTCGGCATTAAGTAGCATAAGTGCTATGCAATATCACCAGTTGAAACCAATCCAGTGGCCGGTTAATGCTGAATATCCGCACGGCATGCAGCGGCTATTTGCTGATGGCCGGTTTTATACACCAAGCGGTCGCGCCAATTTTATCCCGATCAATGTACGAGCGTTAGTGTCGCCAGCAGCTGTTTTCACGCCGCAGACAGTGGCTGCCACAGCACGGCAATGGTTATTAAACAGCGGTCGTATTCGGGACCAATGGCACAGTATGACCCGCACCGGCCAGGTGCCGGCGCTGATGCAACATCGCAGTGAGCCTTTTGTGGTGATGCACCCGGCGGATGGCGCAATGCAGGGCTTGTACGAAGGGCAGCTTGTGTTATTGCGGCATTTGCAGGGCGAGATGCGGGTGCGGCTGGAACTCAGTACGGCACAGCGGCGTGGTGAATTGTTTGTGCCGATGCACTGGACGGCTCAATTTAGCCAGCAAGCGCGTTGTGATGTGCTGTTTGCGTCCAATGTCGATCCGGTGTCGGGTCAGCCCGCTTTGAAGTTAAGCCAGGTGACGCTGGAGGCACTACCGACCGGACCTGCACTTTGGCTGTTTTGCCGCGAGCCGTTTGATCCAAAGCTACTGGCGCAACTGCCACTGGCGTATTGGGCGCGGGTGCCGTTAGCGCATTGTCAGGTGTATCGGCTGCTGTTGGCGCCGCAAAACAGTCACGCGGACGGTTTGCACCAGCTACGCAGCCAGCTACAACAATGGCTGGCACAAACACCGTTATCAGCTGCGGTAACCATCGAAAGTGTCGACGAGCGCGCTTTTGATTACCGTGCTGCAGCAGTAACCGACAACCAGCTGCAGTGGTTGGCGTTATGTGGCGTACACACTTTAGCCCCTGATGAAAGCTGGCTGGACAGCTGTTTTGACGCACCGCTTGTTGATGCAAACCGGCGGCAATTACTGCAAGGCCGGCCTGCCGGAGCTGCCAGCACCAGTGGTGCGCTGATCTGTAGCTGCTTTGGGGTGCGCAGCAGCAGTATTGAACAAGCTATCCGCGCCGGAGCCAGCTGCACCAAAAGCCTTGGCGAGCAACTTCGCTGCGGTACTAATTGTGGCTCCTGCTTACCGGAGCTCCGCGCTTTGCTGGCTGCAACCCCTGCAACACCAGCAACAGCCGTTGCAACAAACCTAGCAACAAACCTGGCAACAACCATTCAAACTTCCGAGGTCGCTATATGAAACAGATGACTCCTGAAACAACTGGCCTGGTCTGGTTAGTCGGCGCAGGCCCAGGCGCGGTGGATTTACTGACATTACGTGCTTATCAGCTGATTCAAAACGCCGAAGTGGTGGTGTTTGATCGATTGGTCAGCCCGGAAATTCTGCAGTTATTACCAGCGAATTGTCGCCGCTTTGATGTTGGCAAAAGCAAAGGCCAGCATAGCTGTAGCCAACTTGAGATTGGCCGTTTGCTGGTGCGTTTAGCCAAGCAAGGCCAACAGGTTTTGCGGCTCAAAGGCGGCGACCCTTGTATTTTTGGCCGGTTAGGTGAAGAGATCGACGCGCTGCAACAAGCCGGGATCCGCTATCAGGTGGTGCCAGGCATTAGCGCGGCATCTGGCTGCGCCGCTGCTGCCGGTATTCCGCTCACCGAACGTGGCATCGCGCAGCAACTACGCTTTATCAGCGCCACCGATCAACATTCAGGCACCGGCCAGGACTGGCAAGCTTTGGCCAAACCCGGCCAGACTTTGGTGTTTTATATGGGCTTATCGGCGCTGGCTGAAATCAGCCAGCAATTACAACAACATGGTTTACCAGCCGACTGGCCGGTGCTGCTGATTGAAAAGGGCACCCGCGCGGATCAGCGTTTAGTGCCAACAGATCTGGCTGGCGCGGTAACAGCAGCGCAATTTTACAATCTGCATTCTCCTTGTCTGATTATGGTTGGCCAAGTGGCAGCTCGCTATCAAGGTTCGGTCACAGAAATCGCGGTACAGGCGCAAGTACAGCACTGGCAACAGGAATGTGCCGCATAAAATCCTTGCAGAGCCTCATTACAGGGCAAGCGCACTGAGTTTCTTTTATTGGAGTCATGGAACTTGCTGGTAAGAATTGTGAACCGGTCGGCAACCAGTATAGCGGGTGATATGTCGCTATTGGCAAATGAAAGTGGATCGTTTGGCAAAGTTTGTCATAATGACGGTATTGTGCTGATGAACAACAAGGTACTTACCATGGCGACTATGAATGTATCATTGCCTGAGCAAATGAAAAGCTGGGTGGAGCAACAAACAGTAACAGGTCGATTCAGTAATGCCAGCGACTATGTGCGTGATCTGATCCGGCGTGATCAGGAACAAGCCGTAAAAATTGCTCATCTGCAACAACTCGTGACAGAAGGGATTGCTAGTGGCCCTGGTGCCCGCACGATGCAACAGCTTGAACAGGCCGCTTTAGCAAAGTTGGCTCGTTAGTTGATAACGTATCGGCTCAGTCAGCAGGCGGAACAAGATCTGATTGACATATTTATAGCCGGAGCTGAGCTGTTTGGTATTGATCAGGCAAAGCACTATCACCAGCAGCTGGCAGCAACCTTTGAGTTTCTGGCACGACATCCTCAAGCTGCGGTACTACGTCACGAAATAACCCCTCCGGTGAGTATTCACCCAACAGGCGCCCATCTGGTCATTTATCAGCAACTGTCAGATCACAGCATTTTTATTGTGCGTGTCCGGCATAGTCATGAAGATTGGTTAAATAAAGAGTTTTGATATCAGTTTTTTGTTGGCTTGGCATTCAATAGCGGTGTATTAAGCGACTGCGTTAAATTTAGCAGGCGGCAACCTTTGAGTTTCTGGCGATTGCGAACGGCGTACTAGCCTTCGGCTGAGTATGCCCCCCACAAAAAACTACTTAACATATTGTTTTTAAATATTAAAATTCGTAGGGTGTCACTCACCGCGATAGGTGCGCCGGAGTTGCATATGAGTTTTGCTACGATCCTTTCTTCAACCTCCAATCATCGCGAAATGCCGGGTAGCGCCGGTTTGTTGGCTGGTTAATAAATGGCTGGCGGTTTTTTGCTGCACTTGCTGTTGTAGCCATTGTTGTAACGGGCGGGTGTCTGGAGTTGCGCTGTGAAATATCTCGTTTCGCTGAAGCACTGCCTGCAAAAGCGGCCGCATATTCTGGTGCTGTTCGGCGAACAAACATAAAAACAGCTGACCGCTGCTGGAGACGCGCAGGCGGTTGCAGTCGTCGCAAAATTGCTGACTGTACGGCGTGATAAAACCGATTTTTCCACGGTAATCCGGATGTTGATATTCGCGCGCCGGGCCTGAATGTAACGCCGGTTTTAGCAGCTGCCAGCCTTGTTGTTGTAACTGATCGCACCAGGCACTGGCGCTTTGTTGTTGTTTTTTAAAAAATGCGTTGCTGTCGCCGGTTTGCATCAGTTCGATAAAACGCAGGCTGATATTGCGTTTTTGCACAAATTCCAAAAAATCCGGCAGCGCCATCGCGTTATAGTACTTCAGCAGCACGGTATTGATTTTGATGGCGCTAAAACCGAGAGTAGACGCAAGTTCCAGCCCTTCGAGAATATCGGGTAGCCGATCTTGCCCGGTGATGAGCGCAAAAGTCGCGGCATCCAGACTATCGATACTGATATTCAGCTGATCCAAACCGGCTTCGCGCCAGACTTGCACATCTTTTTTTAGCCGGTAGCCGTTGGTGCTAAGCGCCACGGTTTCGATGCCCGGAATCGCTTTGATGGTGCGGATAATGTCGCATAAATCTTTGCGTAAACTGGGTTCGCCGCCGCTAATGCGGACCTTTTTGGTACCCAGGGCGGCAAAACTTCGCACCAATAATTCAATTTCCGGCAGTGTGAGTTCGGCTTTGCTACAGGACGCATCGACGCTTGAACCGTCCGGCAGGCAATATTGACAGCGAAAGTTACATTGCTCGGTAATTGATAGGCGCAAGTAACTAAAACGGCGGCCGAAATTGTCTGTCAGCTGGTTGTTGACTGGTGGTTCTAGCTGAAAAACTTCAGCTGAGCGCGCCATTAGGCACAAGCCTGCAGCGTATCAGCGCTATGCTTTTCATTGCCAGGTAATTCAGCGCTTTGCAGCAACCAAAGTTTTCCTTCGCTTAGTGCCACCGAATAAGTTGGTAATTGCAGTTCAGGTTGTTGCAGGCACACGCCGTCACGTAGCCGGTATTGTTGTTTATACAGCGGCGATGCGACATAAAATTCGCCCTGACTTTCGCCTAGCAGGCCATGCGCAATCACCGGCGCTTGCGTCACTGGGTCCAGATGTCCCAGCGCATAAATGGCCGGATGTTGATCTGGTAGATAAAATAGCGCGATGCTGACGCCGTTATAGCTGGCAGCAACGCCGGAATAGGGTACTAAGTCGCTGATGGCGCAAAGTGGCACCGTAATGGCTGTGGTACTTGTTACATGGGTGGTAAATGGGGCTGTCATCAGCGAGTCTCCTCAGCAAAAATTTCGGTTGGTTTGGCTGGTGCGCTAACCTGTGCCTTAAGTTGTGGGCTGGCCGCATCAATAAATTGGCTAGGAATAAGCTGGCCACGCTCGGCACGAAAGCCAAAGCTATCGCGCTCTGGTGCTGGCGCGTTAACAAAACTTTTAAAGCGTGCGCGCTGCTCTGGCGTTTCCAAAGCGGTTTTCCACTCACACTGGTAGTTGTCGACCAGCAGCGCCATTTGCGCTTCCAGTTCAGCACCAATGCCGAGGCTGTCGTGCAAAATCACCTGTTTTAAATAATCGAGACCGCCATCGAGGTTGCCAAACCAGACTGAAGTGCGTTGCAGGCGATCGGCAGTCGCGATATAAAACATCAAAAAGCGGTCGATGTAGCGCAGCAATTGCTCGTCGGTTAAGTCGGTGGCGAACAAATCGGCGTGGCGTGGTTTCATGCCGCCGTTGCCGCAAACATAAAGGTTCCAGCCATTTTCGGTGGCGATGACGCCAACATCTTTACTCTGCGCTTCAGCGCATTCACGGGTGCAACCGGAGACTGCCATTTTGATTTTGTGCGGTGCGCGCACGCCCTTGTAGCGGTTCTCAATCAGCACCGCCATGCTGACACTATCTTGCACACCGTAGCGACACCAGGTACTGCCAACACAAGATTTCACCGTGCGCAGTGACTTGCCGTAGGCATGCCCGGTCTCAAAACCAGCGTCGATTAATTGCTGCCAAACCAGCGGCAACTGATCTACAGTGGCGCCGAATAAATCAATGCGCTGACCACCGGTAATTTTGGTGTAGAGCTGATATTGCTCGGCAATTTGGCCAATGCTAATCAGCATTTTTGGGGTGATTTCGCCGCCAGGAATACGCGGCACCACTGAATAAGTACCGTTTTTTTGCATATTGGCCAGAAATGTATCGTTGGTGTCCTGTAGCGCAACGTGCGGTTTTGCTAATACCGGTTCGTTCCAGCAACTGGCCAGAATCGAGCCGACCGCCGGTTTGCAAATTTCACAACCATGGCCTTTGCCGTGTTGTTTAATTAGTTCGGCGAAGGTTTTGATATCGCCAACCCGCACCAGGTGATACAGCTGCTGGCGGCTATAAGCAAAATGCTCACAGATATCTTTTTTCACCGTGACGCCGCGGCTGGTCAGTTCATGATCCAGCACGCTTTTTAGAAGTGCGGCACAGCCACCACAACCGGTGCCGGCTTTGGTGCAGCTTTTTAGGCCGACCAAATCCTGAGTGCCAGCATCAATGGCGCTACAGATATTGCCTTTGCTGACATTGTGACAAGAGCAAATGGTGGCGGTGGCGGGCAGGGCAGCGACGCCTAAGGTAGGCGCCGGGCCTGAACTGGGTAAGATCAGTGCTTCCGGATTTGCCGGTAATTTCAGACCATTCAGAACATATTGCAGTAAATTATCGTAATAGCTGTTGTCGCCAACCAGCACGGCACCGAGCAGTTTTTTACCATCTTTTGACAGCACTAATTTGCGATAAACGCCACTTTGGTCATTGCGATAGCGCAAGCTAATTGCGCCAGGCGTTTTGCCATGGGCATCGCCAATCGAGCCGACATCCACCCCAAGTAACTTAAGCTTGGTTGACATATCGGCGCCCAAAAACTTCGGCTCGGCGTCCAGGCATAATCTGGCGGCAGCAGCGCGCGCCATCTGGTAACCGGGTGCGACCAAACCAAAAATCTGGTTATTCCAAAGCGCACATTCGCCGATGGCAAAAATGTCAGCATCGCTGGTCTGGCACTGATCGTTAATCACAATGCCACCGCGTTCGCCAAGCGTAAGTCCGGCAGCTTTGGCCAGTGCGTCCTGTGGCCGGATGCCGGCGGAAAACACAATCAAGTCGGTTTCCAATGTTTGCCCATCGGTAAATTGCAGTTGCAGGCGTTTTTCGCTGCCGGCACAAATTTGCGCCGTGGCTTTTTCGGTATGCACGGTGACGCCAAGCGCCTGAATTTTAGCTTTGAGTAACTCACCAGCGTCGGGGTCTAGTTGTACTGGCATGAGGCGGGGGGCAAATTCCACCACATGTGCTTCTAACCCTAACATTTTCAGTGCGTTGGCTGCTTCTAAGCCCAGTAAGCCACCGCCAATCACCACGCCGGTTGTGGCATTCTGGCTGCTTTGATAAATGGCGTCTAAATCTTCTAAGGTGCGATAGACCAGACAATGCGGCAGGGTGTTGCCCGGAATGGGCGGCACAAAAGGGTACGAGCCGGTGGCCAGTACCAGCTGATCGTATTTGTATTCGCCATTTGCGGTGCTGACGGTTTTGGTGGCTGGATCAATCGCCAGTACGGCTTCATGCAGATGCAGCTTGATGTCGTGTTGCTGGTAAAAATCCGGCGCGGCCAGCATTAACTTTTCAGCGTTTTGTGATTGGAAGTACTCGGATAAATGCACCCGATCATAAGCGGCGACGGGCTCAGCACCAAATACCTGAATATCAAATGAAAGACTTTGCTGCTGACTTTTTTCGACCAACTGTTCTAAAAAATGTTGGCCAACCATGCCGTTGCCAATGACGATTAATTTTATAGTTTGCATTTGCTGCTCCTAGGCGGCTAATTCGCCCACGCTTGGCGAAAGGTTGGGGTCGGTGGTTGGCGATACTGTTTTGGACGGCATTGGTGTTGACGGCAGGGGTGGCGACGTCAAAGCGGCAGACGAAGCTGCGACCGGTTGCCCAAATAGCAGAGTTGCATTGCCGGTTTGAATTTGATGGCTGTCCTCGATTTGAGATTGATGCCTGTCCACAACTTGAAACTGAGATTGATGCCTGTCCTCAACTTGAGATTGATGCCTGTCCTCGAGTGCGGCTTGCTGCAGCAGTTGGCCATAAAACAGGCTATTGCTGGTATCGCCATAAAGTACTGCGCCCACCAATCGGCCTTGTTGCCACCAGAGTTTGCGATAATCACCAAGCTGGTGATCTTGATAAACTGCGGTTTGATCAAAGCTAGTTGGATCTTTGAGCAAAGTCGGGATGTCGCCGCAGGACCATAAATCAATGCCGCTGATTTTCAGGGCGGTGGCGGTATTGTCCGGCGTGAATGTAGCGGTACTACCGGTTAAAACTTTTGCCAGCACGTTAGCTTGACTGCGAATAGGCGCCAGTAAACCAAAAGTCTGGCCAGCAAATTCTGAGCATTCACCCAGGGCAAAAATTGCTTGGTCTGAGCTTTGTAAGCGGCAATCAACACAAATACCGCTGTTGGTTTTCACTCCAGCAAGCTGCGCTAAGTGAACATTCGGGCTGATGCCAAGGGCTAGAACTAATAAATCACAAGCTAACCGGCGGCCGTCCTTGAGCATGACCACCGACACATTGCCATCGGCTTTATGCTGCAAACTGGCAATTTCACGGCCGGTTAAAATCATTAAACCGCGGCCACGCAGTTCGCTGGCCAGTAAATCTGAAGCAGTTGCATCCAGCTGCCGATTGAGCAAATAACGGCTGCGCTGTAGCAAACACACTTGCATGCCTTGTTTACGCAAACCTTCGGCTGCTTCTAACCCTAAAAAACCACCGCCAACGACAATGGCGTGACCTGGTTTGTGGCTGTCCTTAATTTCAGCCTTGTGGCTGTCCTCAGTTTCAGCCTTGTGGCTGTCCTCAGTTTCAGCCTTATGGCTGTCCTCAGTTTCAGCCTTATGGCTGTCCTCAGTTTCAGCCTTATGGCTGTCCTCAGTTTCAGTCTTATGGCTGTCCTCAGTTTCAGTCTTATGGCTGTCCTCAGTTTCAGTCTTATGGCTGTCCTCAGTTTCAGTCTTATGGCTGTCCTCAGTTTCAGCCTTATGGCTGTCCTCAGTTTCAGCCTTGTGGCTGTCCTCAGTTTCAGCCTTGTGGCTGTCCTCAGTTTCGGTGTTGGCCCCAGTTTTAACTGGAGCCTCGTGCGGCTGAAAACGCGCTGCGGTTTGCTGCAACAAGGTCAAATCACGCCAGTTGCGAAAATGGCAGATATTTGATGCTGAGCCTAATGCCTTTTGAGCGTAATCAGGCGTACTGCCTTTGGCGCCGCAGGCAAACACCAGCTGCTGATAACGCCAGCAAAAACCTTGTTGGCTGATCACCCGCCGCTCGATGCGGTCGATGACCACCACCGGATCGTTCAAATGCAGGTCAATACCATGCTGTTGATACCAGGCCAGCGGTTCCAGCATCGCTTGCTCTGGCGCCAATTCACCGGCCAGTACCGGCGATAACAACACGCGGTTGTAGGCAGGCAAGGCTTCGTCGCCAATCACTAATATGCGTTGTGGCCGGTTAGGTTGTGGTAGTAGTTCGCTTAACAGCGCAAAGCAGGCCATGCCGTTGCCGATGATGATCAACGGGTAGTCGGCTTGGGTCGCGCCCGCTATTTGCTGAAGGTTGCTCATGTTCATGCTGATTTCGCCTCCACTGCTACGTCTGCTGCTTTAACTGCCGCAGCTTTCACCGCAACTGCTTTGGCCGCTGTATGCAAAGGCTCAATTTTGCGCTGCTTTTCATAGAGGAAACTCAGCACCTGGTGGCGATAATGGTTGTAACGGGCATCGTCCGACAATGCCAACCGTTCGCGCGGGCGCGGCAAATCGATGTGTAAGATCTCGCCAATGGTAGCGGCCGGGCCGTTGGTCATCATCACGATGCGATCCGATAACAACACCGCTTCATCGACATCGTGGGTGATCATAATCACCGTGTTATTCAGTTTTGCCTGAATATCCATCACCGAATCCTGCAGATGGGCGCGGGTTAGGGCGTCGAGCGCGCCAAACGGCTCGTCCATCAACAGTACTTGTGGCTGCATCGCAAGCGCACGGGCGATACCGACCCGTTGTTTCATGCCGCCGGAAATTTCCGCCGGGCGTTTATCCAGCGCGTGGGTCATTTGCACCAGCGCTAAGTTGTGTAAAATCCAGTCGCGCATCTCAGTTTTGGATTTTTTGCCGCGAAACACCTGTTTTACCGCCAGTTCAACGTTCTGATACACCGTTAGCCAAGGCAATAAAGAGTGGTTTTGAAACACCACCGCGCGCTCCGGCCCCGGTTCATTCACTTCTTTATTGTTTAAAATCACGCCGCCGGTGCTGGCTTGCAATAAACCGGCGACAATATTCAGTACCGTCGATTTACCGCAGCCGGAGTGGCCAATCAGGCTGACAAATTCGCCCTGGGCGATATCCAGATTGACGTTTTGTAGCGCGACAAAATCGCCTTTGGCGGTGGGGAAACTGATCCCGACCTGACTGAGTTGTAATTGGGCTTTTTGCATTTTGCAGCTCCTGTAAGCTTGCTCGCTTTTTCTGTCTAATGCCGGCTGAACGCTGGTTTATTTACGCCATTTGCTGTTAACGCAGCACGGCATTTTTATCCCAGTTGACATACCGCTGTAGCAACAACATCAGCCGATCCAGCACAAATCCAATCACGCCAATCACCAGCACCGCGGCGCAAATCCGGCTGAGCGATTGCGACGAACCATTCTGAAATTCGTCCCAGACAAATTTGCCAAGACCCGGGTTTTGCGCCAGCATTTCGGCAGCGATGAGCACCATCCAGGCAATGCCCAGCGATAACCTCATACCGGTAAAAATCATCGGAATGGCCGAAGGCAGTACAATAGTTTTGATATGGCTGACCCAACGCAGCCGAAGCACCTTGCTAACGTTTTCCAAATCAGGTGAAATCTGACTGACACCGACAATAGTGTTAATCAGCGTCGGCCATAACGAACACAGCGCCACGGTAAAAGCCGAGACTAAAAAGGAGCGCGATAATCCACCTTCAGTTTGTGGGTACAAAGCGCTGACCAAAATGGTGATGAGTGGCAACCAGGCCAACGGCGAAATGGGTTTAAAGAGTTGAATGAGCGGGTTAAACACTGCATACAACTTCGGACTTAAACCAATCACCACCCCAGCCGGAATGGCCAGCAAGGTCGCTAAGGCAAAACCACAAAGCACTGTCAGCAAGCTCGTGCCGATCTGACTGAAAAAAGTCGGCCGACCGCTGTAAGGACGAATTTGTGCTTCACTCGCTGGATCGGTCAGTTTTAACTGCGCCAACCTGGCTTGCTGGCGCTGATAAAACGCTGCTTCGCGTTGCTGCTCCGCCTGATGTTCATCATATAAATTACTAAACTGCTCAGCGACGGCGACCGGTCCCGGAAACGAGCCCAAGGTCGTGACAATTTGGCTGGCAACGGCATGCCACAGCAGGAAAAACAGCGTCAGGCCTAACAGTGGCAACAACAGTTGTTGCAACCGCAACTGGGTTTGTGGATGTTTGGCCCCGCTTAGTTTGTGGCTTTGCGCTTTGACCCAACGGGCTGGCAATAAAATCTGCATCTTTAATTCTCCTTCCAAACCGTCCGGTTAGTCTTTTTTACCGAGCGCAAACTGGCGCAGGTATAAATTCGGGGTGCGGGCATCAAATACGATGCCATCGATAAAGGGCATCGCGTCGGCCGCGCGCAGACCGGTTTCAACGCTAAAATCCGGGAAATCAGCTGTTGTTAGTTTTTGCTCCTGGATAAGCTCCTTCGCTGCTTGTTGATAAATGGTTGGCTGAAACACTTGTTTGGCTGTTTGCAGATACCAGTCGTCAGTTTGCGCGTTACTGATTTGGCCCCAACGGCGCATTTGCGATAAATACCAGATAGCATCTGAGTAAAATGGGTAGGTGGCGTGGTAGCGGAAAAACACGTTAAAATCCGGTGCTTTACGCACATCGCCTTTGCTGTATTCAAAGATGCCGGTCATGCTGTTGGCGATAATTTTTTCATCGGCACCAACATAAAACGGCTGGGAAATTAATTTGGCGGCAGCGGCGCGGTTTTGGTTGTTGTTTTGATCCAGCCAGTGGCCAGCGCGGATCAAAGCTTTCACTAGTTTTAAGTGAGTATTGGGGTTTTTATCCGCCCAGCTTTTACTCACGCCAAAGATTTTCTCCGCCATATGCTGGTGAATATCTTCGTTGGTGACTACCGGTACACCCAAACCACGGGCGACTGCTTGCTGGTTCCATGGCTCGCCGACGCAATAACCATCAATGGTGCCAGCTTCTAATGTGGCCGGCATTTGTGGCGGTGGCGTCACTGAAATTAACACCTGTGCGTCTAACTGACCTGAATTGTCACCTTTATCCGGCGCGTAAAAACCAGGGTGAATACCCCCAGCGGCCAACCAATAACGCAATTCGTAGTTATGGCTGGAGAAGGGGAACACCATCGCCAATTGCAGTTTTTTACCTTTTTCAGCAAAAGTATTCAGCACCGGTTGCAGCGTTGTGGCACTAAGCGGAAACTGCACCTTGCCGTTGGTATCTTTTGGTAACTTCTGTTGCAGCTGTTGCCAGACGTTGTTGCTAACGGTACAGGCATTGCCGTTTAAATCCATCACAAAGGCGGTTTGCAGTGCGGCTTTGGTACCGATGCCGACTGTTGCCGCCAGCGCCTGGCCGGTTAACATATGGGCGCCGTCCAGTTGGCCGTCAATCACCCGGTCCAGCAATACTTTCCAGTTGGCCTGCGCTTCTAATTCGACAAACAAACCTTCATCTTCGAAAAAACCTTGCTCCAGCGCCACAGCTAACGGCGCCATATCGGTCAGTTTAATAAACCCGAGTTTCAGTTCGGTTTTTTCGGCGGTAGCGGCGCTGACGTTTCCAATCAGCAAAGTTCCCAACATACCGATCATCGGCAAAGACCGTTTTCCAAAAGTTACACCGGCATTTTTTAGTTGTTTAAACATCATTCCCTCTCTGTCAGTGCCTGTTCGTTAATGGCCGCGTTGGCGAAAAGTAGGCAAAAAAAAACGCCATTTGGCAGCTCCCAAAAGCGGAAGCTGTCAAATGGCGTCATTGCCAGGTCGAAAAATTAAAGCTGTGTTGATTGTTGTTTTTAGTGACGAATATCAACCAGCATCAACTACTAAGCAGCTGTCGTGCCACTGTTGTCTTTGAATCGCAAGTGCATGAATTTATGATAATATATTAGAGTTCTAAGTTTCAACATTCGATAACTCTTGTCGAACCCTGAACTTAACTGGTGCAAAGCTGCACCAATTTCAGCCATCAATAACCGACAGCTGCAGCCTTAATATTGGCATATAGCCATTGTCCGGTTGCTAGTTGTAACCGCTGGTATGAGGCTTTGGTGATCATCGCCAGCAAGGCTTGCCCATTGAGCTGTAAATGCAACATCAGCTCGGCCGGATGCGGGCCAGGTGAAGTCTTAACGAGCTGCGCTGGTATTTGATTATTGATCGAGCTATTGGCCAGCAACTGCAGACTGACACTAACATCCCGCGCTTTGATAGTTAATTTACAAGGACCGTTTTGTGCGGATGGTGCAATGACCAGTTGTAAAGAGTTGATGGCGGGCGGGCGTTGTGTGGCTCTCTGTTCGGCACCCTTTTCGGGAAAAGGTCCGTGCTCAGGCGAGAGCTGTTGCAGCTGCACCAGCGCCAATTCACCAGTATTTTCCGGCAACTGGCAGATACCGCGTAACACCGACCAGGGCTCTTTTAATAACAGTGGCTGTTGCTGCAACAACTGTGGGAGTGATCCTTGCGCAATTAATTGGCCTTGTTCTAACAGCAGCAGTTGATCGGCCAGTTGCAACACGTCTTCCAGCTGATGGCTGACCAAAATCACCGGCATTGCCAGGGTTTGCAGCACCCGTTGCAGATAAGGCAATAGCTCTTGCCTTCCGGCTTGATCCAGCGCTGAAAACGGCTCGTCCAAAAGCAATAATTGGGGTTGGCGTAATAACGCCCGCCCCAAAGCCACGCGTTGTTTCTGGCCGCCGGATAATTGTTGTGGCATGCGCTGTAGCAAAGGTTGCAATGCCAATAATTCAACTACTGCAGCAACCGACAGTAACCGCCACTGTGGCGCGACTCTTTGGTAGCCGTAACAAAGATTCTGCAACACCGACAAATGGGGCAGCAGGCTGTCATGTTGACTGACCATGCCAATGGCCCTTTGCTCGGGCGGCCGTTTGAGCTTGGCTTGTTGCCAGCTGCTACCGCCAAGCGTGATCTGTCCGGTTGCTGTTGGTTCTAAGCCGGCAATTGTTCGCAATAAGCTGGTTTTGCCACAACCGGACGGCCCGAATAACGCGGTGACACCTTGCAGTGGGAGCTGCGTTTGGAGGTGCAGCCTGAAATCTGGTGTGATGAATTCGATATCAAGGTCCAGCAGCTGTGTAACGGCCGTTAGTGGGGGGAACGGGGTTAATGTTGCAGTGCAATCGCCGATTGCCATTTCAGTTGCAAGCTTGGTTGCAGTCAGTTTCGCTGGGGCGTGCTGCTGGCGCGACCAGACAGGCTGCTGCGAAAAACGATTCAGCACAAATAACAGCAGCAGCGCCAGCAGCAATACCACCAGCGACAGCCGGTGCGCCGCGCCGTAATTCATCGCTTCGGTTTGATCGTAAATCAGCACCGACAGCACTTTGGTTTCGCCTGGAATACTACCGCCAATCAGCATAATCATGCCAAATTCGCCCAGCGTATGAGCGAAAGTTAAAGTCGCGGCGGTGATAAAGCCCGGTTTTGCTAACGGCAATAATACGCTGAAAAACCGATCCATCGGCCCGGCGCCAAGCAAAGCCGCTGTTTCCAGCGGTGCTTTACCGATAGAGCGAAACATTTGCGTCAGCGGCTGCACCGCAAACGGCAGTGAATAAATCAGCGAGCCCAACAAAATACCGCCAAAACTAAAGAGCAGATTGCCAACGCCAAGCTGATTCAGAAGCTGCGCAAAACAACTTTGGGGCCTTAATAACAGCAATAAATAAAAGCCCATCACGGTTGGCGGCAACACCAACGGCAAGGTCACCAGGGCTGCCACCAGACTATGGCGTTTGCGCTGACCAAAGGCCAGCCACCAGCTGAGTGGCGTCGCCAGCACCAGCAAAATGGCGCTGGTGCTAAGCGCTAGTTTGAGAGTTAGCCATAATGCCGTTAGTTCGCCTGGTTGCCAGACGCCTTGTTCCATCATCGGTTGGTTCCGGTTTTTTGGCAGCGTTCTAGCGCCGATGGTTGCGAATGCTCGTCGTCAAAATCCGGCTCTTCAAAACCAGAGTCCAGGAAACCATAGCTTCGCAGCAATTGCCTGACGCTCGCCGATTGCATAAAAGCTGCAAAATCCTGGGCATCCTGGCGCGCTTCACCTTGGCTGGTCAATACCATCACCTGGCGCAGCGGCTGATGCAATTTGTGGTCAAGTAACTGGCAATATCCGACGGCATATTCATCGGACAGTGCAATGGCCAGCGCAAAAATACCCGCGTCAACAGCGCCGCTATGCGCCAGTTGCGCCGCTTTCGCCACATTTTCGGTGGTGACAATATTGGGCTGTAGTAGCTGCCATATACCGAGTTGTTGCAGCAGTTCACGGCTACGTGCGCCATAAGGGGCATGTGATGGTTCGGCCATGGCGATGCGTTTGAACTGTGTTTGAAAGGTGGCTGTCCTTAATTCATTTGTTTGGAAGGTGGCTGTCCTTAAATCATGTGCTTGAAAGGTGGCTGTCCTTAATTCATTTGTTTGAAGGGTGGCTGTCCTTAATTCATTTGTTTGAAAGGTGGCTGTCCTCAAATCAGACTGTTTTAAATCAGCCAGTACAAGGTGTCGCACATCATGTTGTTTGCTCCAAAGCACCAGTTGCCCCAGGCCAAGCAATTGCACCGGTATTTTAGCAACACCACTTTGCAGTAGTGGTGTGACATAAGCTTCGTCGGCGCTGAAAAACACCGAAAAGGGCGCCCCGGCAGCAATTTGCGCACTGAGTTTGCCGGACGAGCCATAGACAATATCGATCTTTGATTGTGGGTATTGTTGGGTAAACTGCGTGGCTATTTTGTCCAGCACATAACGCAGATCAGAAGCCGCGGCGATACGCAGGGGCATTGTGGTGATGGCTTGCTGGTCTGTGGTATTTAATTCAGCGCTTTTGACGCCAAAAACCAAAAGTAACAGCACACTTATCAGCAGCAGTTTCGGTAATAAAAGAGAATGCCACTCGGAACTCATGTTAAATCCCAACGTTTGGCACGTTCAGCGTCGGTGCTTTTGGCTGCTATCCAGTCTGAACCTGTCACCAGATGTTGTTTTTTCCACAGAGGCGCTTTGGTTTTCAGATAATCCATGATGAATTCGCAAGCCGAAAAAGCTTCACTGCGATGGCTGCTCGCCACGCCAACCAACACGATTTGTTGTTGCGGCGTCAGGGTGCCAATCCGGTGGATCAGCGTGACGGCTTTTACTTTAAAACGTTCGATGGCCAGTAACGCGATACCGGTCAGCGCCTGTTCGGTCATGCCGGGGTAATGCTCCAGTTCTAATGCCTGCAGCGCAGTTTCACCGTCATCGCGCACTAGCCCACTAAAGGTCAACACCGCACCGCAACCTGGGGTGGCGGCCAACAGTTGATATTCGTCGGCGAGTGAAAAATCTTCGGATTGCACAGTTATTTTTATCAGCGGCTTGTTCAAGCTTAACCTCCGGTCACCGGTGGAAAAAACGCCAGCTCGTCACCGGGTTGCACTATGGTATCCAGGTTGCAGATCTGCTGATTACGGGCACATAACAACTGCTGTTCACTGAAAGTTTGTTGCCATTTTTCTGATTGTTGCTGGAGCTGATTCAGCACATCCCGCACCTGACAAGACTGTGCAATCACAAGCTCTAGTTCGCGGCATTGCAGTCGTTCGCGCAGCGCGGCAAAAAACAGAATTTTAATCATCCGTGTTTGCTCCGGTAATACTGTCGCGTTGCCACAGAACGGATTTACCACCGGTTTTTTGCTGCAACTGAATTTGATGAATGATCAGCAGCGGATCCAGTGCTTTACACATATCGTGGATGGTTAAAGCGGCAACAGCGACTGCGGTTAACGCTTCCATTTCAACGCCGGTCGGGCCGGTGACCCTACAGGTGGCGCTTAAGGCAATCCGCCCAAGAGCGGCATCCAATACAAAGTCAATTGTCACCTTGGTTAAAGCCAACGGGTGACACAACGGTATAAGCTCACTGGTTTTTTTCGCCGCCATAATGCCGGCCACTCGTGCCACTGCTAGCACATCGCCTTTTTTTACCAGCGATTGTTCGATTTGCCGGATGACCTCTGGCGTTGTTTGCACCCGCGCGGTGGCAATAGCTTCGCGGACAGAGCTGGTTTTGGCGCTGACATCCACCATCTGGGCGGAGCCGTTGGGATCAAGATGGGTAAAGCCGAAAGATTCAGTCATGTTTTTGTGCTCTGATGGCTGTCCTGGAGTGGTGGAGTTCGGGTTGTGGCTGATGGCTGTCCTGGTGTGGCGGTGTTCGGGTTGGATAGCAAGTCGAATGAATCAGCTGCGACACAAAATTACAAGGTTGTTGCCGTGCATCGAGCTGCGGCAACACCAACTGCGCCATCGCAAGTTCGGCCGCTGTGGGCGAACCTGGCATCGCAACGATGAGTGTGTGATTGGCTATTCCAGCAATCGCCCTGGACTGCAAAGCAGCGCTGCCGATCGCAACAAACGACAACTGCCGGAACAGTTCGCCAAAACCGTCAACTGGCTGGTCAAACAACACGCTGATGGCTGGTTCGGTACAATTGTCTTGGTGAAAGCTGGTGCCACCATTCAATAAAATCACCTGGCAGGCTGGATCGGCAATCAAAGTCGCCACACAAGCCCGAAGTTGGTGCAACTGCTGCGGCACGATATGACGTTGATACAGCTGATGCTGCTGTTCTGTTAACAGGTGTTGCAGTAAATCGCCGGTGCTGTCGTTGTCAAAGGTGCGACTGCCGGAGACTGTGATCACCGCGACATTTAACGGGATAAATACAGCGTTAGCTTTTCGCATGCGGCACCTGGTGTTCGTTTGATGTTGGGTCAGATAATTTTTCGCTCACTTGCCGCCAGGCTGCGGCATCATTGGTATTGGTAAAACGCTCTGGATTGACGCTGGTGAGACTTCGCGCTTGCAGCCATTGCAACAGTTGTTCTATCGATACCGCCGGGCCACGAAGTAGCGGGTCGTGGACAACTCGCGTCAGGTAGTGCTGCACTTGCGATGTGTTGGGAATTACACAAGGCAAGGTGAAGTTCGTGAAATAACAGCTTTCGCCGTTTAATAATGGTTGTAAGTCTGCAGGTTGCAGCGCCGGCATATCTACCGGCAGCACCAGGCAAAGCGGGTTGTTTGCTTGCTTTAGCGCTGCCGCAATCCCAGCTAACGGTCCGCGATTGGCAATTTCGTCCTGAATATAGCCGTTTGCGTTACGACTGATTAAGACTTCATTACAACCGGCTGCAGCAGCCAGTTCGCAGGTACGCTGCAACATGGTTTTGCCATTGAGTTGCAGCAGTGCTTTATCTTGACCCATTCGTCTGGACAGGCCGCCAGCCAGAATAATTGCACTGAAACTGTGCGTGTATTGCTGTGCTGTTGCAGCATTGAAGTGCATAAAACTCTCCCAACAGTGCTGGATGTGTTGTTTTAGCGCGAATTTACGGTAAAACCGGGCGATAGCAGCAGAGAATGCAAAGAGTTAGCCAGATATGGCTTGGGGTGGGAAATTCCGGAATAGTTGTTAGGGCGTGCTCGCCAGATGTAGGGCATGACTCGCCGAAGGCAGTCCGCCCGGATAAGTCGGGGCATAATGCACGAAGGAATAATGGCGTACTGCCGCTGCGCGGCGAGTAGCGCCCTACCTTTTATCGGATATTCAACATGTTAGAGTGCACTTTCTGCCGCTTCTTTGGCTTCTTTGACGATTGCTACGCCATTGCTAAATTTGGTTAAAGCGTTGGATTTATCCAAGTCATCAAAAGCAGTGACGTAAGCAGCAAACAGGCCATCAAACAGTTTGATCACATTGTTTTGATAGGCTTGATCAATAGCATTTTGAGTTAAATCGTTCATCTTGGCTTCCTGTAATGTTTGACTAAAACTGCCAGCAGTTAAGCAGTTGTGTCGGTTGACTTCAAGCGCCTGACAATCTGTCTTTCGCCGGTATGGCTGTTAACGCACAGACAGCGCAGAACTGCAGCGTTAAGCTACTTTTTCGGGCAACTCATAACAGGTGTACATTGATGATCCACAGCTTCGAACAATTGCAGTCCTGCACCATTGAGGCGTTGGATGGCAGTATCGGTCAGGTTTTCGATCTGCTGTTTGACGACAAATCCTGGGTAGTACGCTATTTGGTGGTCGAAACCGGCAGCTGGTTACAAAGTCGTAAGGTGTTGATTTCACCTATTTCGGTGGTGGCTTGTCATTGGAATGCCGCCAGTATTGAAGTGGCACTGACACTACAACAAGTCAAAGACAGCCCTGATATTGATGTGCATCAGTCGGTATCCAGACAGCAGGAACTTAGTTATTTAAACCATTTTGGCTATCCGATGTACTGGGGAGGCGACGGGATTTGGGGGGCAGGTGTTTATCCGGGTGGTTTAATGTCGGGGATTAATCTGTTACTGCAGCCCGATGTTCCTGCACTGTTTGATGGCGTCGCAAAAAAAATGCAGCAGGTTGAGGATCCGCACCTACGTAGTGTCGACTCGGTGGTCGGTTATCAAATTCAGGCTAAAGATGGTGATATCGGTCATGTGGCGGGGATGATGTTTGACGATAAACAGTGGACCATTCGTTATCTGGCACTGAATACCAGTAACTGGTGGCTCGGACATGCGCTGTTAATTCCACCACAATGGGCGGTGGCGATTGACTGGGCCAGTGCCAAAGTGCTGGTGCCGCTGCAGCGCCAGACGTTGCAGGATGCTCCGCACTATAATTCTGAATTGCTGGTCAATCGCGAGTTGGAACATGATATCTATCGTCATTATGGCCGACCAGCGTATTGGAGTGGGCCGAGCCAGCCCATATCGGCGCCGCACCGGCCAGGCTGACTGCAGATTAAATAAGGGACTGCACTGCCATAGCAAAGGTGCTTTAAAACGCCCGATAACCGGAGTTCATCGCATTTCGTCTATCACCTGTTGCTAATGCTCGTTGTCTGCCTATGATTGTTATCGAAACAATCACTTAACTCGTCAGTTAGCGATTAAGTTCAGCAACCAGTTCATCAGGCAGGTATCAATCCGATGACTTATAAAACCGCCAAAGATTTTGATCCACAAACTCTGAAGTTATTTGACCAATATGTACACGGTGATATCAGTCGGCGCGAGTTTTTAAGCCGTGCCGCCAAATATACGGTCGCAGGAGTCACTGCCCTGACTGTGCTGCAGGCGTTAACGCCACAGTTTGCACAGGCGCAGCAAATCAAAACTGACGATAGCCGGTTAAAAACGGAATATATTGAAATTCCATCACCAAGCGGCAATGGTAAGATTCGTGGATATCTGGTGCAACCGGCACATGCTACGGGTAAGCTGCCGACGGTATTAGTGGTGCATGAAAACCGGGGTTTAAACCCACATATCGAAGACATTACCCGGCGCCTTGCACTGGATAACTTTATCGCTTTTGCACCGGATGCGCTGTTTACCCTGGGTGGTTATCCGGGGGACGAAGACAAAGCCCGCGAACTGTTCCGGGGTTTGGATCCGCAGAAAACCGAAAACGATTTTGTGGAAGCCGCGGCGTTTTTGAAAACGCTCAGTAACAGCAATGGCAACGTCGGGGTGGTTGGTTTTTGTTATGGCGGTGGCATTGCCAATGCGTTGGCTACGCGGATGCCGGATTTAGGCGCCGCAGTGCCATTTTATGGCCGGCAAGGCGATCTGGCCAAAGTTGGCGCCATACAGGCACCGCTACTTATTCACTATGCCAGCAATGACGAGCGGGTCAATGCCGGGGCTAAAGCCTATGACGATGCACTAAAAGCGGCCGGTAAAAATGCGCAGTCTTTTGTTTATCCGGATACTGAGCATGGATTTAACAACGACACCACACCACGTTATGACAAAGCGGCCGCTGAATTGGCGTGGCAACGGACCATTGCGTTTTTTAATCAGCATTTGCGGGGGTAATGAAAGCGGAAAAAGCGCGGAGCCACCAGGGAGGGACTGCGCGTCTTCGTCATTGAAATTTAGTGATTGTAATCGGGCATTAACGCTGATAAATCTGGTCAAACAGTGCGCCTTCGGCGAAGTGTTTGGCTTGTACTTGATCCCAACCTCCAAAATCCTGAATAGTGACCAGGTTCAGCGTTGGAAATTTGTTGGCATATTTGGCGGCGACGGCCTTGTCACGTGGCCGATAGTAATGATTGGCGGCGATTTCCTGGCCTTCATTGCTATACAAATATTCTAAATAGACGGTGGCTGCAGCCAGATGGTCTTTGCGGCTGGCATTTTTAGTCACCACCGCAACTGAAGGTTCAGCCAGTACCGAAATACTTGGCACCACGATTTCAACTTTGTCTGCACCCAATTCGTTCACTGCTAAAAAGGCTTCGTTTTCCCAGCTCAATAGCACATCACCAATTTCCCGCTGGACAAAAGTACTGGTCGAACCGCGCGCGCCAGAATCGAGGACAGGCACATTGCGAAATAACTTACCGACAAAATCTTTGGCCGCAGCGTCGGTGCCGTATTGCTTTTTGGCATAAGCCCAGGCTGCTAAGTAGTTCCAGCGCGCACCGCCCGAGGTTTTTGGGTTCGGTGTAATGACTTCAATATCGCTTTTCACCAGGTCGTCCCAGTCTTTGATATTTTTCGGATTGCCTTTACGCACCAAAAACACAATGGTTGACGTATAAGGCGCACTGTTTTCCGGTAAACGACTTTGCCAGTTTTCCGGTAATAGCTTGCCAATCCGCGCCAGCGGATCGATATCGCCAGCCAGTGCCAGTGTGACCACATCAGCGCGCAGGCCATCCATCACTGAACGCGACTGGCTGCCTGAGCCGCCGTGCGACTGGTCAATTTTCACCTTATCGCCAGTTTTGTTTTGGTAGTACTTGGTAAATGCTACGTTGTAATCGCGGTACAGTTCTCGAGTTGGGTCGTATGACACGTTTAATAGCGTGATGTCTTTGGCCAGCGCAGCTGCGCTCAGCAGTAAGGCTGCACTGAGTGTAAACAACCTGGTGAACTGGTTGATGGAGTTAAACTTCGAGCTCATGGTGCGGATCCTTTTGTTCAATGCCGTCATGTTGTTTTGGCGTGGTCGCTGATTATTTATGATATGGCCGTCTAAACATCTGCTTGGATAATAGCGAAGCGCGCAAGAACTAGAAAGAATTGAAATGAACTTTGGTATACTAAAAGGTAATAAAGCAGGGGAGCAGCTATTGCTGACAAAATGTGTTGCGACCGTATTTTAACGCTCACTGGGTATCCAACGCACTGTGGTTGCCGTTGTTAGTTTATCTGACTAAGGACAGGCACTTTTAAGATACTGGACAGGCATTTCAAAAGTTCCTTGCAGAATCTTGTAAGAGGACAACTTTGTAAGTGGACAGTCATTTACATATGGTAAGAGAACTATGGTAAGAGGACAGGCATACACAAATGAAACCGGTGTATTCTGCATTTAATGGCTTTAATCACCTTCGATTGAGCAAGATTTTTCGCTAATAATTTAAAAATTGAGTTTTAGTGTTAATTTCTGATGATTTCAGCTGTTTTGAACAAAAAAGTGATAATGGTAAGCACAACCATTTAGTTTGGATCGACAATGTTTTAGATCACGTCTGGAGCATTTACCCAAACGCCTCGCGACATGGGGTTAATCCGCGAAGCCATTTTTGTTTTAGCTTTTTACAGAACAGCTGGATATCACCTACCGGGCCAATGACCCTGTGGTAAATACTTTCAAGCTTGCTGCAGTTACGCAGCCAGATAGTGTGAGACATCTGTAAGCGCACCAATAACGGTGGAATATCTTCACTAATATATCCGTGTTTGTTGGGGTGAATTTGCCGGCCGGTCCATTCAACCAGTTGAATATATTCCATTAAATTGTAAGAGATATGATTCGGGTCTTTGCCTTTGTGTGAGTCACCCGCAAAGGGTAATAACAGTTTTTTCATCGGTGAGGTGGAATTGCAATCTAACCTGGATTGGATTGAGGTGTAGTCTGACGTTTCCAATGAATCAGCGATCCCGGCGCGGATCGGGTTTAAATCGACATAGATCATTAATTGAATTTCGGCGACGTCTTTAAGCAAGGCTTGAGATTTGAAACGGCTTTCCCAAAAATGGCCAGTGCAACCATCTTCAGCGTTGGCCATTCGGGCAATTTTTTCATTTAAACAGCGCATAAACCAGCTCAGGTCGTATAGACGCTCTCGCCACAATGCAACTTTAGCTAGAACAAAATCGAGTTCAGCTCCCGACATCAAATCTCCGTTGATGAATCGTTCAACCAAAAACGGCAATTGAAACAATGCATTCCAACGGCGAATGACTTCATGGTTATCCCAGCTTTTGGCTTGCTGTCGTTGAATTCTCACGACTAAATGATAATGGTTCGGCATGATGGCGTAGGAAGTAACAGCAATTGAAAATATGGTTGCAAGTTCAGTCAGGCGATTCACAATCCAATCGCGTCGGTGACTGAAGTCTTTGTTTTCAAAGGTTCCGCATAAAAAAGTGCGTCGCACACAGCGACTTACCACGTGATAACTTGGTGTTGTATCAACTGATACCAGCGCCTTCCTTGGTATTGGCATAATATTCTCCCTGAAAAATGTAGACATTAAATGTGGTTGCATAAATGTTAATGTCAAGTGCTGAATCAGGGATTAAGGTGATGTTCTCGGTTTTAGCCCTCAATTGAAAGTGGATGTCCTAGGTATTAGACGCTGGGATCAAGTGGATGTCCTAGGTTTTAAAAGTGGCTGTCCTAGGTTTTGTCCTAGGTTTTACGCCCAATTTAAAGTGGATATCCTAGGTATTAGGCGCTGGGCTCAAGTGGATGTCCTAGGTTTTACGGACTTTCGCTACCGCTCTGCACTAATCTGGTATTCACCTGCACCGTAGTCGCCGTCATTAGTTTATGAATAGGGCACTTATCGGCAATCGCCAGCAGTTGTTGCCGCTCGTCATCGGACAAGTTACCAACCAGCTTCAACGCTACGTTTAACTGATAAAGCCCCTTTGCTTCCTGGCTACTGTCACGGTTGATTTCGACATCAACCCATTGCAGCGGCAGCTGTTTTCGTTTGGCATACATCATCATCGTGATGGCTTTGCAGGCGGCTAAGGATGCATCAAAAATATCATGTGGATCCGGTGCTGAATCGTCACCACCAAGCGCTGCTGCAACATCCGCGAATAACGTATGCTGGGTGCTGTCCTGGTGCACGCGAATGGTTTGGCGAAAGTTGCCGCTATCACTTTTTTGCAAAAATATCGTCATGGAGCACCTGTTTGCTAAATTATTAAATTTCAACAGCTTAAACTTTCGGCAGCGGAATAAATTCCACTTCATCACCAACCACTTTGGGAAACTTACCGTCCTGCCAATCCTGTTTCGCCTGCGCAATCCGCTCTTTGCGGCTGGAAACAAAATTCCAGTCGATAAAACGCGGGCCAATAGCGGCACCACCAATCAATGCAATCCGGCAATGGCTCAGCGCCTGAATTGTCACACCTTTGGCGGTGGCAAAAATCACCAGATTAAATTCTTCTATCACCTGATCTTTGATTTGCAGCCGGCCTTTGGCCAGATATAAAGCACGCTCTTCGGTATCCGGTAGCTCTAGTGTCTGGCCAGGTTGCAATTCGGCTTCCAGATACAAAGTTTCGCTATAGGTTTTGACCGGCGAAGTCAGGCCATAAGCGCTGCCAATCAGCACCCGTACCGACACGTCATTGACCGTAGTCGCCGGAATAGTGGCCGCCGGGTAATGATAAAAAGCCGGGGCTATTTCTTCAAATTCAACAGGTAACGCTAGCCACAATTGCAGGCCATGCAAACGATGTGGCTGTCCTGTCATTTCAGGTCGTTCGCGCTCAGAGTGCACAATACCGCTACCAGCGACCATCAGATTAATATCTCCCGGCGTAATGGTTTGCAGGCTGCCAACTGAATCGCGGTGCAGAATTTCACCTTCAAACAAATAGGTCACAGTCGCCAGATTAATATGCGGATGTGGCCGCACATTAATGCCCGAGCCTGCAGCAAATTCGGCCGGTCCCATATGATCAAAGAAAATCCAGGGGCCAACCGTTTTGCATTGACGGTTGGGCAGGGTACGGCGCACCGAAAACTCACCTAAATCGGTCGCGCGGGGTGTGATGATGAACTTGATGGCGTCGCAGCCGTCGGAAAAATCGCATTCATATTCTAAATTGGCGGGCTGTTGGTCAGGGTTTGACAGATCGGTGCTGGTCATGGGTATTCCTTTCGCAAAATGGAGGCTAGCAAGATGTAAGCGCTTTGCATCTGGTTGCAGCATCGCTGTAACGAGCTGGTATTTCAAGCATTTTATCTGGAATTTAATCGAAATATTAATGCGAATCATTGTCAATGGCGTTTCATTGTTTGAGCCTTCAAGGTATTATAGGCACAAACATGAGGAGACACTGATATGCCAAACCAAAACCACTTTATCAAATTGCCGTTAGTGATTGCGACCCAACTGGCATTGTTCAGTTTAAGTGTAAGCGCGCAGGAGAATGCTGCTGCAGAAAACGATCTGGAACGAATTGAAGTCGTTGGAAAATATACCGTTAATGAAAATATCGATACCGCGACTGGTCTTGGTTTAAGCCTGCTGGAAACGCCGCAGTCGGTCAGCATCATCACTGCCCAGCGGATTACGGATCAGGCCTTTAGTTCAATTAACGAAGTGGTGGCGCAGACCGTTGGTTTGTCGGCCAAACAAGTCGACTCTACCCGGAATACTTTTAGTGCCCGCGGCTTTGATATTGATAAATATCAGATTGATGGTGTGCCAATGGCCTGGTCTTTGGCCGGCGATTCCGGTGAAACTATTACCGATGTTGCCATTTACGAACGAATTGAAGTGGTGCGGGGCGCGACGGGCCTATTAACAGGTGCTGGTGACCCGTCGGCATCGATTAATCTGGTGCGCAAACATGCCACCGCCACTGAATTAACCGGTTATGTCAACGCTGGGATTGGCAGCTGGAACAACAAATTTGTCACGGCCGATGTTTCTTCAGCCGTCACCGCTGACGGTAAAGTGCGGGCAAGATTAGTCGCGAAAAAAGAGGCCGGTGACAGCTTTATGCGTATCGCTTCGGAAGATAAAACCGTGATTTACGGGGTGATTGATGCCGATTTGACCGACAGTACCCTGCTCAGTTTTGGTAGCAGCTATCAGGACAACCAACCTGAAGGTTCAACCTGGGGCGGCTTAGCGGCCTGGTTTACTGATGGTACCCAAACCAGCTGGGATCCATCAGTCACATCATCCGCCGACTGGACCTACTGGCAATCGACCAACGCCAATACCTTCGCCAATCTGGTGCATAACTTCAGTAACGGTTGGGCTGGTAAAATCAGCTTTAACCACAACAAAAATACCGCCGACACCAAGCTGTTATATGTCTATGGCAGTCTGGATAAACAAACCGGCATTGGCTTGGAACCCTGGCCGTATAAAAGCAGTGGTTTTAGCAAACAAAGTAGCCTCGATCTGCAATTAAAAGGTGATTTCGAGCTGATTGGCCGCAGCCATGAATTTGTGGTTGGTGCGCTTAAAAGCAAGCAGGAAGCAGAAACGGATACCTACGCGCAGACTTCTGCTTATGTCGGTGTAGGTAACTTTTACCAGTGGGATGGCAGTTATCCGGAGCCAACTTTTGCCGCAACCGGCGCCCGTCAGGAAGACGTTGAAACTGAACAGGATGGTTATTATGCCGCCACCCGTTTAACACTGACTGATGATTTAAAACTGATTGCCGGTGGCCGCTTGTCGAGCTGGCAGCGCGAAGGCGTGAGCTGGGGCGTTGATGCAAACTTCGGCGATGATAGCGTCTTTGTGCCTTATGCCGGTTTGATGTATCAAGTCGCACCAGCGCATAATGTATATATCAGCCAGACTGAGATTTTTAAACCGCAAAACGCCCGTGATGTGACCGGCAAATATATCGAGCCGGTGACCGGTACCAACCGTGAATTGGGTTTAAAAAGCGCGTTGTTAGATGGCGCCTTGCAGACGTCAGTCGCGGTGTTTCAGGTACAGCAAGACAATCTGGCGCAAAACACCTTGGTGCCGTTCCCGGACAGACCGATTGAGATGATTTACGCCGCCGCTGAAGGTGTGGAAAGTACTGGTTTTGAACTGGAAGTGATTGGTCAAATCTCTGATCTGTGGAAACTTTCGGCCGGTTATTCGCAGTTTAAAGCCGAAGATGCTGCTGGCACTGAAGTGAATACCGATCATCCACGCAAAAAGCTGAATGTATTCACGACAGTGGATGTTGCGCAGTTAGTGCCAGGCCTGGAAATTGGCGGTGGTATCAGCTGGGAAGGTTCTCAATACAGTGGTGTTGGCGCGAAAAAATTAACCCAGGATGCCTTTAGCCTGGTGAATTTGATGGCACGATACAGTGTTTCCGAGCAGTTTGCAGTGCAGCTTAACGTCGATAACCTGTTTGATGAAACCTACTTCAGTCAGATTGGTTTCTTTGAGCAATACGGTTATGGCAGCCCACGCAATGTTAGTTTAGGTGTGACTTATAACTTCTGAGGATTGGGCAAGGATACCGTTGAGATAAAAAACAAGGCCAGCATTTGCTGGCCTTGTTGTTAGCGGTTGTTCTTAAATGTTGTGAGTGATTGGTCTATCGTAAAATGGTCGAAGGCGCTGCGCTTTTCGCCCCTACGGCATAAATCTCGTCGCCAAGTCAGATAAAAAAACCAAATTACACATCGTAGGTTCGATAAGCGAAGCGCCATCGAACATGTCCCATGCACAAATGCGTTACTTCAACAAAGTCTCAGGCAATTCCCAACTCGCTGTCAGTTGCTCCCCTTGCCAGGTTTCAATAGTCACCCACATTTTATCGGTCGGTGCTAAGGCCGCCGGCGCTATGGCATGCACATGTTGGCCGTGGCGATTGCCATGCAGAATGCCATCTTCGGTTTGTTGCAAAATGCTAAGCGGCAATGGGGTTGGACCTATATTGACATACCCCTGGCGAATGTCGCTGATTTTTCCTTTGTTAAACATCAACATAAAGTCTTTTACATAAGCCTCGTGATGAACATAAGGTTGCGCTAAATCCAGCGGCATCGGGGTAATTTCAAAGACACCCACTTGCTGCGCTGGCCAGGCCGGTGGAAAAACCGGTGTCATCGACTGGTATAAAAACCAGAACGGCAGCACCAGCACGGAACCGCTTAGTTGATAACGATATTTGCCCCAGAATGAAGGTTTGTTTGTCATGAAATTCCCACTACTATCAACATCGAAAGTTATTTTTTGCCATTTGCGGCAAGCATCGGAAAACACCGGAAAGCACCGATCAATAACGCTCAGCATAATCACCAGCAAAACAATTAAGCAGCTTGCGCCACCACATCATCACGCATGGCTTTTTTCAGTCTTGTCGCCCACATCATAAAACCGGTGATCGACATGCCGGTTAACACCACACCAAAGAAAAACCATAAAAACTTAGTCCACAATCCGCCAATAGTGCCGTAATGCAATGGGTCAGCGATATGCAACAAGGTTTGTACTGCGGTCAAAGTTTCCGGTGATTTTTCGCTGGCGATGATGCCTGTCCACGGATTGATACTGAGCGCATAGGCATATTGATCGTAAAAAATATGGTCACCACCGCCGGAAATCTGATACATGCCACGTTGATGCTCAGGCAGCATAATGAAAGAAGGCTGCAGCTGCGGGAACCGCTTGGTGGCGATTTCCATCGCATCGGCCAATGACAGTTTCGGGCTTTGGCTGTTAGCTGGTACTTCGTTGATCGCCGCCGGTACTTCGCTGATGTCAACAATGGGCGCATGTGGCTCAATATCAATTTCGTTGTGCCACATAATGGCCTGCGCTAAATACCAGAAGCCGGTTGCCGACATCAACATTAAAAACCAAATCGACCACACCCCGGCAAGACGGTGTAAATCGGCTAGCACTGTGGCTTTATTGTCAGTGAGCCGCACTTTGGGCTGCGTGAACGAGCGCCAGAATTTTTTGTACACCATCAGGCCGGTGATGAGCGCGCCGAGCATCACAAATGCCATCGCCGACACCAGGTAATAACCAACGCTGTAACCTTGTTGCCATGGGAACAATAACCAGCCATGTAAACTGCGCATAAAACCAATAAAAGTCAGGCCTTCATTAATTTCCTGAATGTCCCCCGTATATTGGTTGACATAAGCGATGGCGTAGGGCTTGTCGTGATCGGTAAAGGCAATGGCATGCACCAGATAAGGCTCAAACGTCATCACGTTGCTAACATCGGCGGTGGGGAATTTTTGCTGTACTGCAGCGACTAACTGGCTGATCGGTAGTGCTGGTTTATCTTGCGGATTGCTGGCGCGCGCAGCAGGGTTGGTTAGCCAGGTCAGTTCATGACTCAGCACCGCAATGGTGCCGGTCAAACAGACAAAACAGAAAATCAGCCACACCGGCAGCGAACACCAGCCATGCAGCTTAAACCAGGATTTGTTACTGAGCATTACCATCTACATCATTAAAAACGGAACAAAGTGCCGCCAGTTTAATAGTAAGAGGAATCATTATCAATAAGTTTTAGGGTGCAGCATATCGTCTTTTCAGGCTGCATCAACTGGAGCTAAAGCGGTGAAACGTTCGCACGGCAGTAACTGCAGCGACACACTCTGTAATCGCGGCAACAGGGGCGCTGCAAGTTCCGGTACCTGACACACCAGCTGTGACACCAGCAACTGCACTTTACGCTGTAAAATGACATCGCTCAGCACCATCGGCTGCACTGCGGCCCAGCCGTGTGTCGTCCAGAGCACCGCCCAAAGTTCGGCTTTATCTTCTTCCAGGCCAGACATTGCATAATGATTAATAAAACCCGGTGCCGGGTGCGAAAATTTGGCGACTTTCGGATCCCGCGCTGTGGCGCCGCCGTTGCCATATGCAAAGCCAACCGGATTGAGCTGTTGCCACAGCGGATCGCGATAATAAGCGCTGCCGTAAAATTGCTGCTCCAGCATATGGTAAAACTCGTGATGCACCACATGGCGCTGATGAGGCATATCGGGTTTGCCCCGGGTGTCTGACGTATCGTAATACAACACTTCATGCACGTAATCGGGTACTGCCGATCGCGGTTGTTCGGCAACCGCCAGCTGCTGTAACAGCACGATATGGCGCAGATCCATTTTTTGCACCAGTGCCACAGGCAACTTATTAAATTCTTGCTGAAACAGCTGCAGATAATGTTGTAGCTGCGGCGAATCATGTTGGTGCAGACTAAAACGCAGATCCCAGGGCGAAATGCGGATGTTATCGAGATTAAACTGCACCGCTAGCTGATATTTGACCGCCAGCTGTTGGATTTTTTGATCGTTTTTGGGCACCGGAGGCTGTGGCGTGTATGGGCCGTTGGCACAACCCGTCACCATGGCCAGCAGCAGCGAAACCATCACACAACGGTAGACATTTAATGAAGACATCGGACTTTACTCGCTGGCAGGAATTTTAAATAAATGCTGAGAACTACGGCTTACTGGTAGAGGTTTACTGACATGTTTCATCAACGCTGCCAACTGATCCGGATCGTCAGCTTTGACGTGATCAAGAAAATTAATATTGATCACAATGCTGCGATGAATGCGCCAGAACAGCTCTGGATCAAGCTGTTGCAGTAAGTTTTTTAATGGCATGCGCACCACAAATTGCCGCTCGATGGTGACCACTTCGACATAACGACCGCTGGCCTGAAAATAGATAATCTCTTCAACACTTTGTAACCAGATCCGGTTGCCAATTTGTAGTTTCAGCCGCTTCAGATAAAAGTTCGCCGGTAATTGTGGCTGATTGAATAAATGCTCAATTCCAGTCGGCGCACTGCAAAGTTTCTGCTGTAACTTGCTGATACATTGCAATAATCTGCTATCGGAATAGGGTTTAAGTAAATAATCTATCGCGCCGGCATCAAAGGCTTTTACCGCATATTGATCATAAGCGGTGACAAAGACAAAATGGCATGGCTGGCTGGTGCAGAATGCCACATCAATGCCAGTGAGTTTACCCATCTGAATATCGAGAAATGCCACCTGCGGTTTGAGTTCGTCAAGCGCAGCCAGTGCTTCTTCGCCACTGACGCATAACTTTTGGATCTTCGCTTGTGGCCAGAATTTTTGCAGTTTGTGCGCCAGACTGTGCAGTAAAATTTCTTCGTCTTCGGCAATAATAATGTCAACCATGAAATGGGATCTCCAGCCGGGCAATGGTCTGCACTTGCGGCTCGGTAGCAATGCTAAAACTAGCGGCGTCACCATAAGCGGTATACAAGCGGGCGCTTAAATTATTCAAACCGGTGCCACGACGGGTTTGCGCTTGCTGCGCCGCCGTATCGCGCACCTCAATCAGCAGCTTGTTCTGCTGTTGACTGACCTTGATGGTGATCTGGCCCGCGTCATGAATTTTCTCAATGCCATGTTTAATAGCATTTTCCACCAGCGTCAGCACTGACATTGGCAGCACATCGTGCTGCAGACAGGCGTCGTCTAATTCAAAGCGGTAGGTGAGCCGCTTGCCAAATCTGATTTGCTGAATATTCAGATAACGCTGAATGATATTCAGCTCATCCTGCAAACTGATATAACGCTGGCGAAATTGCGGGATGCTGGCGCGCAAATATTGGGTCAGTTCTTCTAACAATAATTTGGCTTTTTCGGTATCGATATCAATCAGGCTGTGCAAATTGGCCAGCGTATTAAAGAAAAAATGTGGCTCCAGCTGCGCTTGCAATAAATGCAGCTCCATTTCGGCGCGGTTACGCTGGTGTTCACTGTCGCTGACCTGTTGTTTTAACTGCTGAAATTCCGGCCTGGTCAGTCGGTTTTTCAGGTACAGCAACACAAACATGGCCCAAAACGACGATAACAACAGCCGCAGCAGGTAAGTCACCGCTTCCCAAAATCTGGGTAACCGGGTTTTTTCCCATTCAATCAGGCCAAAACTAAGCAATAAAGTCAGGGTGAACGTGATCAGCGTAATCATACAAATCTGGCTGATGGTGATTTTTTCGGCCGGTGGCGGAGCTATCACCACATAAGAAAACAGCAGACTAAAGCCCAGCAGATTGTAAATTTTGGCGTATTCCAGGGTACTTCGCGCCATAAAAGCGAAATCGGCGTCACTTAAATACATATGGTGCAAAGCGCTTAGTACCGCGCAGCTGCAGTTCAGCAGTAATACCACCGTATAATCCGATAACGTCAAAGTTTGCAGCCGCAATTTACCGCGGGCCAGATAGTTCGCAAAAATACGCAATAGAAGTTACCGCCTGGTTATAAAACACGGGTCGTCAGGATGACGACCCGCAATTAATCGTGTTGCTGCGCAGCACTGCAAATTTTAAAACTGCTCATTGTCAGAATTGATAGTTCAATCCCACAGTGTAATAACGGCCAATCGTGCTATACAAACCTGCGGTATAACCCATTTCCCAGCTGGCACCACCGGTACTGGCACCTGGCACTTGCGGCGTCTGCCGGTCAGTCAGATTCGACAGATACAGATTTAAATCAAGCTGTGGTGTCAGCTGATAATTCAGGCCCAGGTCCAGATACCACAATCTGCCGGTTGACGTGACCGAATAATCGGCTGCTTTTCGTGCTAAATCAGGTTTTTGCGATCCGATGTAACGCGCCGAAATACTGCTGCTGAATTTGTCGTATGCCAGACTCAGGCTACTGGTACCACGCCATTTAGGAAACGCCATTTGCCCGGCGGTCAGCAGCGGTTTGGACGCCGGATCGGACTGTAAAGTCCGTTCAAGCAACCGGCTCCAATCCGAGCGCAGCGCCATCGATACCCGATTTCCTGGCAATACCCAATGATAATCCAGCGCATAGTCAATGCCACGGGTTTTATGTTTGGCCAGATTCAGATACGACAGATTCAGTTGCATTCCTTGTGGGTTTTCTTCAATCAACGTGCAGAACACGTTATCGAGGCTTGGACTGTCCATACAATTCGGATAGACCTGATCCCATTGCAAGGTGCCGATTTTATCATTCAGATCAACGTCCCAATAGTCGGCGGTGAGATTCAGATTGTCGATAAACTCCGGCGAAAACACCATGCCAGCGGTAAAAGTGTAAGCCCGCTCAGCCTTCAGATCTTTATTACCGCTTTGGACAATTTGCGCGTTGTGGTAATAGTTCGCCGGATTGGTTTTGCCAACAGCGTTACAGTTTGCTTCGCGATATTCAGAACCACGGTTGCGGTAGGCAGAATAACAAACTTCATAGATGTAATTAAATGACTCGCTGGCCGACTGATAGACTTCAGTGATATTCGGCGCCCGCACGGCTTTGGCGTTGGAAGCCCGCAGTTTCAACGATTTAATCGGCGTCCAGTCGATACCCACAGTCCAGCTGTGATTGGTACCGGCCAGATTGTATTTCGCGGCGCGCCAGGCGGTATTCAGGCTCAGTTGTTCAGCCATAAATACCTCAGCCAGCAGCGGCACCCGCAGCTCAACAAAGGCTTCGCTGACATGATAATCACCAATCAGCGGTGTGCCGCGATAGTTATTAGCGCCAAGACCGGCCAGCTCAACTGCTGATGGCAGCTCTTCACTTTTTTCACGCCGGTGCTCCAGGCCGGAGGCGATACTGAGCGCACCTGCCGGTAATTCAAATACATCACCATCAAGTCCAGCCGCCAGCACCGATTGGGTCAACCGGGCATTGCTGGTATGTGGCCCGAGTTTCAGATAGCCGATGGCTTCAGCGGTCAGTGGCTGAAAAACGTTGATCGGTACACAAGTCTGATCGCAGCTGCGGTTTTCATAACTATTCGGATCGGTGTAACTACCCCAGACTGCTTTAGTCCAGTTTTCCTGTGAATAATCATTCAGCGTGGTGGTTTTAACTTTAGTCGAACCATGCTGCGCACTGGCTTGCCAGCGAAAATCATTGGCGAAATCGCCTTCTAAGCCAACCACCGCCTGATATAAATCATATTGGTAATCAACGCCCATCCGGCCCATTTCCGGGAAATAACCGCCGAACAACAAGCCCTGACCGGTACGTTGTACTTCGGCTTGCTGCTCTGGCGTGTAAAAGGCATAGTTGGCTGGCAAGCGGGTTACCCCATACTCCACCAAGGGTGAGGTCCGGCTTTCTGAATCGGTGCGCACGTATTTCAGTTCAGCGTCCAGCCGGACGTTGTTACTGAGTTCGCGATCCAAATTCAGATTCAGGTTTAATTTATCCGAAGGTACGGCTAAACGCGCCCATTCGTACCGTGAATAATACTGGCCATAAGTGTCGGTGACCGACAACGCCGCCAACTGCGAAGTGCTGGTGCCGTTGATGCGGGCGTCATTTGGCACCATGGCAAAAATGCTGCTATCCGGGCGCACCGCATAAGGCCGGCCGTTCATCAGAAAATTACGCTGACTGGTTGAATACAAAGGTGTTTGCCGACCGGTGATATAACGCGGCTCAGCGCTGGAACCCGCCACATACAACGGGTTTTCAATGTAAGTCAGATCGTTGGCAATGTAGCTACGATCCCGGCCTTCGATGATGTCAGAGCTTTGCGCACTGACGTGATAACTGATGCCACCGTTACCATCGGCAAAAGGTGCGCCGTGGGTGAGGGTGCCATACCAGCGCTGCCCATCACCAGCGGTGGCGCCGCTGTTGGACAAGCTCATACTGGTGCCGCTGAAGTTCTTTTTCAGGATCACGTTAATCACCCCGGCTATGGCATCGGCGCCATATACCGACGAGGCGCCACCGGTCAGCACATCCACCCGCTCGATTAACGCCACCGGAATGGACGACATATCCACCACACTGGTGCCCGGAATAGAGGGTACATGGCGGCGACCATTGACCAGCACTAAAGTACGATTTGCGCCAAGACCCCGTAAATCCTGCGTCGAAGTGCCGGCATAACCACGGGCGTTGCTGGTTTCACTGCTGCTGGCCGGCACCATGCTTGGTAGCTGATTTAATAATTGGTTAATATCGACAGCGCCGGTTTTGGCAATGTCAGCCGCTGAAATACTCACCACCGGAGTGTGCGTTTCCAAATCGGTGCGGCGGATACGGCTACCGGTGACGGTAATAACTTCAGTTTTTTCATCGACCTGCGGTTTGCTGACCCTTTGTTCCTGAGCTGACAGCGGCGTTGCCAGTAACAAGGTGATGAGACTGCTGAGATAACATAAACGAAGACGGTAGAGATGTTCTGGAAGTTGTGAAACCTGCTGCATAACTGTGATCCCATTTTTATTGTTATAGGCACTGACTGAAGTCTGTGGGCAGGTTGATGTGCAACCGCCGGACTGAGCCTGCAAAAAAGTGCTTTGGAATAACAGAGGAATGGACATGAACAGCTGTTGGCAGGGTGTCAAACTGCGGCTTACCGGTATCAACGGTTTGTTAACGGATGGGGCAGGCGGACGATTACAAAGCGGTTACGTTTGGGCGTAGTTAACTAGCTGAAAAGTCGGTGTCAGCTAGTTATCATGCCCTGGAATTAATGTTAGAAATGAAAACCCATCATCAGGTTTACCTGAGTATTGGTTTTATTGACATCCTCAATCCGATATTTGGCTCTCACCAATTCCAGGCTGACATTCATGTGGCGAAACAATTGGTATTGCACAGCAGCATTGGCACCGATTTGCTTGCCTTTAAAGCTTCGATCGGGATTTTTGATCTGGCCAAGGTCGCCAGCGTCGGTATAGTTCGACGAGAGGTCAATATCGTGCAGGATCACAAATGGTCCGCCATAGACCAGCCACTTGCTGCTGAGCCGGTATCCGCCGACCCAGCCAAAATCAGTAGCACTGGTAGCTTGATCCCATTGTAGCGTTTCGTTGGGATCGCCGATAAACGTAGCGTCGCCATAGTAAGCGTTATCTTTCTGTTTGCTATAGCCCAAGACCAGTGCCTGAGAGAAGTTACCGGTGCTCGCTTGTCCGGCGTAGTCGCCTGCATACTGCCAGGTAGCGCTTACTCGATTTTGTCGTCCGTTAATGTAAAAAGCCAACCCAGGGATCACTGACAGACCTGCCAATACAAATACCGGCTCGCCAACGTCACATTTTGTGCTTTTGTTGCAGGTAAACACTGGCTTTTGGTTATTTTGCGCTGGCAACACCACTTTGTGTGTCTTTGCACCACCCACATTAATTTCAGACTGCCAACTTTCACCGGCGATTTCTGGTACCGCAAATCTCTGCAGGCTATATGAGCTGCTAGGGTTTTTATAGTTAGCGCACCCGGTTAACGAACTTAGCAGCGTTGTTGCCACCGCAGAGATTACCAATTTTTGAAGACGCACATTCATTTCCTTACGATTTTATGCAAAAAGAATGTGCAAAATAAACAACATAAGTTTACATAACAAGTAAGGTTTGATGTTTGACGTAAATATAATTTGCACAATAGGTTAAGTGTTGCTGATAGTGCAGGTTCTTTACCGGTTCTGGATCAGATGCAGTTCGGTCTGGCGGCTATTAAAATACTGAAATTTCTGGCCATCAAAATGACCGTCCTCTTCCAGCATCACCCCGATGCTGTTGCCCCATTGTGGGTTATCAACCGCAACATGGAGCTCAATCGAATAAGCGTGGTGGTCAGCGGATAATCGCCGCTACGCTTGGTTCTAAAGTTGGACGTTAAAATATCCTGCAGCTGATTTTGTTGTGCTAAAACATGCAGCAAATTTGCCGGAGCTGACTTTTATTCGGGGTTATCTGTTGCGGCGGAAACAGCTTCTGGAAACACCAGTCGCCAGTCTTTTTTCATATCGATCAGTGTCCAGCCATATGTCGTAGCGGCGTCCAGCACTTTGCTACCAGGGCTATACAGATACTCGCGTTCAGCATCGGTGTGATGCACCATCATGCACAGGGCGCCCGGCGTACTGCTGGCCCAACGGAGCATTTTGATATCGCCACTACTGTTACCAAAAGCGGCAATTGGATGGCGGTCGATACGGCTTTCAATGGCCAGCACTTTGCCGGCGCCATTGTCAAAAAACCACGGAATAGGGCGCAGTTCCACCTGTAGCTGGCCGCCATGATCGGTCAGCCGCGTTAATAACTGGCTGCCAATCGCCTGCTCCGGCGGAATGTGATAACAAGGTTCGCACATCGCACGGACAAAATAGTTACTGCCGCCTGACACAATGTAATTTTTAAAACCATGCTCGGCGAACAATTTCAGTACCTCAAGCATCGGCTGATACACCAGTTCGGTATAAGGGCGCTGGAAACGCGGATGTTGCGCCTGCGCCAGCCAGGACTGTGCCCAGAGTTTATATTCATCGGTACTGATGCCGTCGATAAACTCCCGAATAAGCCAACGCCCGTCGGATAAAATCTCTTTGATTTTCACCGCCAGAAAGTGCCGGAATTTACTTAAAACACCGCCTAACGCCAAACCAAACAACCCGCCAAAAAAGCTGCTGCCATCGGTCACTGCTTGCTCTGGATTGTGTTTGAGTAGATCGCTGATAAACACCACTTCAGTCACTTTGGGCTTTTCCAGCCACAAAGTGCCGTCGTTATCAAATACCGCAATCCGGGCGGCGTGTTCGACATAATAAGGAGAGCTGTGATCGGTGGTCCGATGGATAAAGTCGAGGATGGCTTGTTTGTTTGCACCTTCGTGCCAGGATGGTAATGGATCAATGCTGTGCATCTGTGCTTTCCTTTGCTGGAAGTTAAGGTTCTATCCGTACAACTTCTACCATCGCATCTAAAGCTACAGCAGTGACTTAATACTTCTGCCGTTTTAAGCCGGTCTCTGCCATGATTTTGGCCGATATTTCCTCAATCGACAAGGTGGTCGAATTCAGGAACGGGATCCGCTCTTTTTTATACAGATTTTCCACCTCATCCAGTTCCAGTTTACATTGCCGGAGTGAAGCGTAACGGCTATTAGGGCGGCGTTGTTCGCGAATTTGCGACAAACGTTGTGGCGTGATGGTCAGGCCAAACAACTTAGTTTTATTGGCTTTGAGCACATCCGGCAATTTCAGGCTGTCCATATCTTCTTCGACAAAAGGGTAATTGGCGGCTTTAATACCATATTGCAGCGCTAAATAAAGGCTGGTTGGGGTTTTACCGGAGCGACTGACGCCAACCAGAATAATATCGGCTTTGGCGTAGTCTTTTAAGTTAGAACCGTCATCGTTCGCCAAAGCGTAGTTCACTGCATCTATCCGGAAATCATAGGTTTTTTCGTGAATACTATGGGTGCGGTGAGTTTTTGGCATCGCCTGAATGCCCAGCTCTTTTTGCATCGGCTCGACAAAGGCATTTAAAAAGTCGTAGCAGACGCCATCAGAGCTATTGATGATGGCTCTAAGACCTTCATCGACAAAGGTTAAAAACACCAAAGGCCGCACTCCGGTAGTTTTATAACGATCGTTTATCCGTTGTTTGGTATGTAGTGCTTTGTCAGATGTTTCAACAAACGGGATGGTGACATGGTCAAATTCTGCTTCAAATAGAGAGAGTAAGGCGTGTCCAAACACTTCTGACGTAATGCCGGTGCCATCAGAGATATAAAAGGCTGTGCGCATCATTGATCCTTAGTTGTCGTTATAAAATTACATTATAAATTAAGGTTTTATTTAAGCCGTCTGGCAGTGTAAAATCTTTGTGCTTATGTCGCACGCTTCGTAAGCTTACCTAACCTGCAACAAAAATTGGAGACATACTGTGCAAGAATTCGTTGTTTGGTATCAGGACTTGGGCATGCACGATGTTCCTCGGGTCGGTGGCAAGAATGCCTCATTGGGTGAGATGATCAGTAACCTGGCCAACGCCGGGGTACAAGTACCAGGCGGATTCGCCACCACAGCCGAAGCTTTTAATCAGTTTCTGGAGCAAAGTGGCGTGAACGAGCGGATTTATCAACTGCTCGACAAAACTGACGTAGACAATGTAACCGAACTTGCCAAAGCCGGCGCACAAATCCGGCAATGGGTGATTTAAACGCCGTTCCAAAGCGAATTTGAACAAGCCATTCGTACCTCTTATGCCGAGCTTTGCGCCGGCTTTGAAAACGATGCTTCTTTTGCCGTCCGTTCCTCGGCCACCGCTGAAGATATGCCAGACGCTTCTTTTGCCGGTCAGCAGGAAACTTTCTTAAACGTGCGTGGTTATGATGCGGTGATTGAAGCCATCAAACACGTGTTTGCCTCTTTATTTAACGACCGCGCGATTTCTTACCGGGTGCACCAGGGTTATGACCACCGTGGTGTGGCGTTATCTGCCGGTATTCAGCGGATGGTGCGTTCAGATTGCGCGTCTTCCGGCGTAATGTTCTCCATCGACACTGAATCTGGTTTTGAAGATGTGGTGTTTGTCACGTCATCTTACGGTTTAGGCGAAATGGTGGTGCAGGGCGCTGTCAACCCTGACGAATTTTATGTGCATAAACCAACGGTTACTGCAGGCCGTCCGGCGGTGGTGCGTCGTACTTTAGGCTCGAAGTTAGTCCAGATGGTGTACTCCTCTGAACAAGGCCACGGCAAGCAAGTCAAAATTGAAGATATTCCACAAGCAAAAAGCCGTCAGTTTTCACTGACCGATGCTGAAGTGGAAGAATTAGCGCGTCAGGCCATCACCATCGAAAAACACTATGGCCGCGCCATGGATATCGAATGGGCGAAAGATGGCATCGACGGCAAGCTGTATATTGTGCAAGCCCGTCCGGAAACTGTCCGTTCACGCGAAGACAGCAATCTGATGGAGCGTTACCAGCTGGAAGGCTCGGCGCCAATTGTGGTGGAAGGCCGCGCCATTGGGCATAAAATTGGTTCTGGTACCGCCAAAGTGTTGTCTAGCATCGCTGATATGGACCAAATTTTACCAGGTGATGTGCTGATCACTGACATGACCGATCCGGACTGGGAACCGATCATGAAACGCGCTTCCGCCATTGTCACCAACCGCGGCGGTCGTACTTGTCACGCTGCAATTATTGCGCGTGAGTTGGGCATTCCGGCGGTGGTTGGTTGTGGTAACGCCACCAGCACCGTGAAAACCGGTCAACAAGTGACAGTTTCTTGCGCAGAAGGCGATACTGGATTTGTTTATGACGGTATTTTGCCATTTAACGTGGCGACTTCCCGTGTTGACCAAATGCCACCGCTGAAAATGAAAATCATGATGAACGTCGGTAATCCGGAGCGGGCTTTTAGCTTCGCCAAGTTGCCACATGCCGGTATTGGTCTGGCCCGGCTGGAATTTATCATCAACCGCGGCATCGGTGTCCATCCAAAAGCTCTACTGAATTACGACGTACAACCGTCTGATATCAAAGCCGTAATTGACGAGATGATGGCCGGTTATGCTTCGCCGAGAGAATATTATGTCGGCAAACTGACCGAAGGTATTTCGACTTTAGCAGCTGCCTTTTCGCCAGAACGCGTCATTGTGCGGATGTCCGATTTTAAATCGAACGAGTACGCCAACTTAGTCGGTGGCCAACAGTACGAGCCACACGAAGAAAACCCGATGATCGGTTTCCGAGGTGCGTCGCGGTATATTTCTGAAGATTTCCGTGACTGTTTCGCCATGGAATGTGAGGCATTAAAAAGGGTGCGTAACGACATGGGCTTTACCAATGTCGAAATTATGATCCCCTTTGTGCGCACATTAGAAGAAGCTGCATCGGTGATTGAGTTGCTGGCAGAGCAAGGTTTAAAACGCGGTGAAAATGGCCTGAAAGTCATTATGATGTGCGAATTGCCAAGTAACTGCTTATTAGCCGAAGAGTTCCTCGAATATTTCGACGGTTTCTCGATTGGTTCCAATGACTTAACTCAGTTAACGCTTGGCTTGGACCGTGACTCTGGCCTCATTGCGCATTTGTTTGACGAGCGTAATCCGGCGATTAAAAAGTTGCTTTCCATGGCAATTTCCACCGCCAAAGCCAAAGGCAAATATGTTGGGATCTGTGGCCAAGGGCCGTCAGATCACGAAGATTTTGCGGCATGGCTGATGGAGCAAGGCATTGATTCAGTGTCGTTAAACCCTGATACCGTGTTGGAAACCTGGATATATCTGGCGAAAAAATACGGCGGTTAATGTTCGTTATTAACGCCTGAAGACAAAAAGCCAACTCCCCGGGGTTGGCTTTTTTGTCTGTAAAAGGCAGACTCGTCGCTGGATGGTATACCAATGTGCGCTTCGTTTTCACGATGACTCGTATATTTCATTTATCTCAAATAACTCACACAAATCAGGCTTTTAAATGAAAATCGGATTATTCGGCGGCAGTGGTCAGCTCGGCCGTGCATTACAGCTGGATCTGGCGGCGCTTGGTGAAGTTGTGGCGCCAACGCGGCAGCAACTGGATCTAACCGATAGCGCTGCGCTGCAGCAATGGTTAGCGCAACATCGTTGCGATGTGTTAGTCAACGCCGCAGCCATGACGCAGGTGGATGCCGCTGAAACTGACACTGAACTTGCGATGCAGCTGAATCAGCATGTTGTAAAGCAACTGGCGGAGTATGCGGCACAACACAATATCTGGCTGGTACATTTTTCAACCGACTATGTGTTTGATGGCTCCGGCGAAACGGCTTGGTTAGAGACTGATGAATGCCGCCCTTTGCAACAATATGGGCGCAGTAAAAGAGCCGGCGAGCTGGCGATTATTGCAGCCGGTTGTCAGCATTTAGTGATCCGCACCAGCTGGTTATATGACAGCCAGGGGCAAAACTTTCTGCTCACCATGCTACGACAGGCGCAACAAGCAACAACTCCACTGCGGATAGTTGCCGATCAAATTGGCGCGCCAACCTATGCGCCCGCGTTATCAACATTCGTCAGCCAAATACTTGAGCAACTACTGAAGTTGCCGCAACAGCAGGCCAGATTGCGCAGCGGTATTTACCATCTATGCGCGCAAGGTCATTGCAGTTGGTTTGAGTTCGCTACTGCAATTTTTTCCGCGGCAAAAGACCTCGGTTTGGTGGAACAAATGCCGGAAGTCGTCGCGATCAGTAGCAGAGAATTAGCCCGCACCGCCGCAAGACCGCAAAATTCCAGACTCGATACCGGCAAAGTACAGGCTACTTTTAACCTGCAGCTGACGGACTGGCAACAACAGCTGCAGCAATGCCTGAATGTGCTAAAAAATTCAGCTAAAACTGGTAAATAATCAGTCTCTTAAGTAAGCTGAGTGCAACTGTCCGTCGCAGCTGCTTGTCGCAACTGTCTATTACAACTGGCCGTCACAAAGAATAAGGAGAACCTGATGGAGATTGTCAAAACTGCACCTGATCAGGCGGCTGTCGCGGGCAAAGTCGCGCGGGCACAAGCGGCCATGTTAAGTTTTCTGGCAGCGGACGCGCTGGGAGTGCAGGTGGAATTTTTGCCGGAAGACGAGCGGTTAAGCCATGATCCACAGGCGCTGCTCACGATGCAGGAAGCCGGCCCCTGGCAGACGCTGGCGGGTCAGCCGACCGAAGATGGCGAATTGGCGATATTACAGACTCGGATGTTGTTGTTTTACGGTTGTTATCGCGAAGATACCGCCTGGCAGGCCTATCAATATTGGTTACAAACCGATCCTTTTGCCATAGCGCCGGCACTGCAGCGGGCGTTAACCCATCAACCCAGTGAACATGATTGCAGTCTGGCCGCACTGAGCCGGTTGCTACCGATTTCGATGCTTGGCGTGCATTTTTCACTACCCCAAATTGCCGCCTGGGCGATGCAGGATACCGCGTTAACTCAGCCTGCGCTGCTGTGCCAGCAAGCCAGTGGTTTGTATGCGATGTTATTAGCAAAAGCGATTGATGAAGGCTCATCGGCTGATGATTTATATCAGGATTTACAGCAATGGGCGCGTGATTTAAAAGTGGATCCAGTGCTGAAACAGCTGATTGACCAGGCGTTATTTATGCCGCCTGCCAATTATCAGGATCCGGCGCAACCGGTGTTATGCGCTTTTCACAATGCTATCTGGCAAATGTTGTACGCAAAATCGGTCGGCGAAGCTATTACCGAAAGTATTAAACAGGGTGGTGACACCGGCAGTTATGCTGCTATCGCAGCTGCTGTGGTCGGTGCTATTCATGGCCTGTCATCGGTGCGTATAGACTGGATTAATGCCATGCAAAACTGCAAACCGCAAGAAGGGGTTACCGGCGTTGACCAACCAAGACCAGAAGCCGTCTGGCCAATTGATGCGGCAGAGCTTGCAAAAAAATTAGTTGAAATGACTCCTGCAGATTTAGTGTAACTTGTATTGCTGCTACGATCTTTAGCTTACTGATTTTAAATAATTAAAGTTGCAACGCAACGCAACGCAGCGCAATGCGTCTAGCTGTTGATCTTTGGTAACCCGCTTTTTTCTAACATCCGCAGCTATGATGGCTGTAGCAATAACGACAACGGACTTTTCACCGCATTACCACCTCGTTGTAATACGTGGGTGTAAATTTGTGTGGTTTTCACATCACTATGCCCCAGTTGTTCCTGCACTGTGCGTATATCTACACCGGCTTCGAGCAAATGGGTTGCGAACGAATGACGTAAGGTGTGGCATGTGACGTTCTTTTGGATTTTGGCCAAATATGCTGCTGATTTGATGGCCCGGCGTAAAGTGGTTTCATCCAGATGATGGCGACGGATTAGTTTTGATTCTGGATCTTGACTCAATTGGTAAGAGGGAAATAAATACTGCCAGGCTAACGATTTTGGTGCCGCTGGATATTTGCGTGCCAAGGCAAAAGGTAACCAGACACCGGCATAATCAGTATTCAGTAAATCCGCCTGAAAATATTCATCGACCTTTTTGATTTGTGCGCGCAGTGCAGGGATCAGCTCAGGAGCCAGCGTTACCCGCCGGTTTTTATTGCCTTTGCCTTGCCAAACCATCACGGACAAATAGTCAAAATCGATATCTTTCACTCGTAATCGCACCGCTTCCATTAATCGCAAACCACTGCCATAGAGCAGTTGCGCCAGTAATTTATAACGTGGATCGATGCCGAATAACAGTTGCTGCACCTCAAGCCTGGTGAGGACCACAGGTAATTTTTGTGGCGTGCGGGCTTTATTAAAATCGAGTTGAATGGTTAGAGGTCTACGCAAAATATGCCGGTATAAAAAGACCAATGCATTCAGAGCAGTGGCTTGAGTTTTAACAGCCACATGACGGTCATTCGCCAGATAAGACAAAAAGCGTTCCACATCGGCATCGCCTAAATCGGCAGGATGTTGTTTTTTATGAAATAAAATAAAAAACTTAATCCAATACAAATAGGTTTCAATGGTGCGTTTGGCATAACGCTGTAACATCATCCGTTCGCGGACAAAATCTAAAAATGGAGAGGTCATAAAATACTCTTGGTGGGGGCTGTTGTTATATACAGTAGTTTAACTGAGTTTTTTTGCCACCGTCTTGCGGGCTTCGCGCCGTTGTTGAGCTGGGCTGATTTTGTTTACTTGGGTAGAAGTGGTTGATTTAATGTGGGTTAAAGGTTAACTTCTTTTGAGTAAATTTCATGAAAGAATGCAGCAGAATTTGCGTCTTGCGGGTTTTGTGCATTCTATTAAGTTGTTAGCTTGTAAAAGCAAAGTCGGTGCAATTGAGCTTTTGCGGTACGTTCGGTGGGTTTTCCTGTTCGTTACTGCAGCGCCAGTTTTCATCGAACAACTGGCCTTAAAAGGCAGTAAAAAGTAATTCAAACCGTTGGCGTCTTGCGCCAACGACCCGGGCGGTAGCATTGTGTTTTGTCATGCAGCCGCAAGTTTTTAAATTGTACGGCTGGTGTTAATTGTTGCACGTGTTGCTAACAAGGCGCAGCAGTAGCGGCCTGCGGCCGCGGGACGCTCACAAGTTCGCGCCCCTGTGCTTGGTGTTATACCTCGTTCAGGGATTGATCATGAAGCCACTTACTGAGAAGCAAAGACAGGAATGGTCAGCGGTTTACCGCGAAACACTCGCGCTTGCTGGATTCATGGAGCGGTATGTTCCTAAACTTTCCGAGTCAATTCGGAAGGCCGAGGAGCCTCGCCGCCCTTTTAGTTCTTATCTAGCCGGTCTCAAAGAATCCAAGAATGATCTATTGGAAATGGCAGCAGAGCTTACTGGCCCCGAATTACGTGAATTAGATCAGCATCTGAGGCAAGAGCTAGGAGTTTCTTTAGATAGCCTGCAAGTTAAGCGACTCGAGAAGATTACCGCACTGAGGACAAAGGGTGCTCTCACTACCGATGCGCAATTCCGTTTGGTCTATGGACGGCATGAGCAGATATGGGGTGATCCTGCCCACGAGCAAGAGGCGACGGAGCTGAAGGTATTGATGGTCGCGTATGAGAATAAAGTTGCACATCGGTCTAGGAAGCAGGGCTGTGTCTGAGCACGCACGGTATAACAAGCACAGGCTGTCGGACGTCAAAACTGCTATGCAGTTTCGCCGCCGCAGCTATGGTCGTTATGTTCCTTGGATATGCCGAAAGATGAGCAGCAAAACTTTCCTTAAACCTAAATACATAGCCACTGTTATTTCCATTTTTAGTTTGGTTGCATTTGGTTTCTATTCAAACGAAGCGCGCAAAGAAGTGTATTTTCTTTGTGGAAACTATGGGGTGGGTGATTCTTTGGAATATGTTGTTAAGCAGTTAAATACTGTTAACTTGTCTGAATACAAAGTAGAAAACATAGACCAGGGGAAGCGAATTACTCATAGTAGTAAACTAAATTTTCATCTGGTTAGTTGCAAAATCCAATTCACCCCTGAAGAGAAGGTAGTTTCTGTTTCATATGGCTAATCATAACAAGGCGCGGCAATTTGCGGCCTGCGGCCGCGGCGACGCTCACCAAGGTTCGCGCGCATGCGCTTATAGTTAGCTTGTAAAAAGCAAAGCCGGTGTAATTGCGCTTTTGCGGTACGTTCGGTGGGTTTGCCCGTTCGTTACTACAACGCAGGTTTTCATCGCACAACTGGCCTGGAAGGGCATTAAAAAGTAATTCAAACCGTTGGCGTCTTGCGCCAACGACCCGAAGACAGCAGCGTGGTTTTGTCATCGCGCAGTTGTCAGTTTTTAAATTGCATGGCTGGCGCTGTTTGTTGCACGATTTGCTAACAAAACGCGCCACAGGGACGCAAACCGCAGGCGGTTTGTCGCCCGTGCGCTTGGTGTTATGTTCGATAAGGAAATTTCGTGCTTCGAGGATTGAACCATTTAACTATTGCTGTAAGTGATTTAGATCGATCAGTAGATTTTTATACTGAGGTTCTTGGTATGCGCGGCCATGTTCGTTGGGATAAAGGTGCATACCTTAGTCTTGGTGAGGTTTGGTTTTGTCTGTCGTATTACAACGTAAAACCAAGCCAAGATTATTCCCACATAGCGCTCGATATTGCGGAAAGTGATTTTTCTGCCTTCATGAAAAAGTTAAGGGACGCAGGCGTAATTGAATGGAAACAGAATTCAAGTGAAGGCCTGTCTGTTTACTTTCTAGATCCTGACGGTAATAAACTCGAAGCTCATACAGGTAGCTTGCAAACACGCCTGGATTCCTTACAAGAAAAAGCTTATTCAGGTTTGGTATGGTTGTAAGCACACATAACAAGCAAATCTTAATCGCCCACGCTGCGCATGGGCTGCGACGTGAAAACGCATGCGCGTTTTCACGCGCTAAATTTGGTAGTTAGAAGGCATAAATGAAAATACTCAGTGTCACGATAACATTGCTGTTCATGTTGCTATCCTGCAATGCCGTTGCATGCGATAAAGTCGTTGATGGTTACGAAAGCAAGGACACGATGTATGTTGTCTGCCCCAACTTTGCCAATTTATCAAATGACAAAACTTCAAAATTGGTCCTCGGCGCATTGGCGCAATACAAAGGACCACCTGATGAAATAACTGTTTATTTTGTAGCAAATTCAGCTGTGGTCGGTAAGCCCGAGTCAGATATGGGTGAGCAAGAACTAGTTGGCCACTTTTACACGCATAATCACGAGCTGGTAATTTTGCCAAACTCTAAATCTCTTAAACGGGTTGTACAGTTAGCTTGGCAATAAAAATTCTAACAAGGCGTTGTTGTCGCCTTCGGCTGGGACACGCTAACGCGTGCCCCAAAACTTGTCGTTAGCTTGTAAAAGCAAAGTCGGTGCAATTGCGCTTTTGCGGTTCGTTCGGTGGGTTTGCCTGATCGTTTCGGCAACGCCGGTTGTCATCGCGAAACTGGCCTGAAAGGGCAGTGAAAAGTAATTCAAACCGTTGGCGTCTTGCGCCAACGACCCGAAGGCGGCAGCTTGGTTTTGTTATCTCGCAGTTGTCAGTTTTTAAAATGCACGGCTGGCGTTAATTGTTGCACAGTTCGCTAACAAAACGCGGCACTCGCGGCCTGCGGCCGCTGGGACGCCAAACCGCAAGCGGTTTGTCGCCCGTGCGCTTGGTGTTATGTGATTATCGTATGAACGAGTATTTTGTTGAAGTAGAAAGAGATAGCGTTTGTATGGGTGATGATATCGATGCCCCGCATTCCTATAGTTTTAAAGTTCCAGCTCACGCTACTTTAAATGAGATTTTTGAGCACTTGGCAAGTAAACGGTACTTGGCCACGGTGGCAGGGCGAGATCATAGCTGGGAAGCTGTTATCGGGAACAAGTCGCTAGCTCTATTTAAAGGCAATAACCGGCTGCCAGAGCCATCCGGTACGCTTTCAAATAGCGTTTCAAAACACGCAAGTGAGGGCACGTTAAATGTTCGTTTTAAATACAACAGTGCAGCCACATAACAAGGTGCGGCATTACGCCGCCGCAAGCGGCGGCGGGACGCTCGTAAACTCGCGCCCATGCGCACGTCGTTATGAAGGCGTATCAGAGGCACTGTGACCAATTCCGATGAACCGTTGTTAGTGAAATCGAAAAATATGGCGGCACATTTAGCTGTAATTGCGGCTTTTTTTGCCGGGTTTTCTTTTCATAATGCTTTATTTTTAATCGATATCGCTATTTTGATAGTGCTCTGCATTTGGCTTATAAAAAAGCCTTCATTGTTACCAGCACTTTTAAGTCTCTGTGTATCTGTCGTTGCTGTGTGGTTTGCGTTTCAGGCTATAAATTTTGCGCGTGGCTGGCATTTTGCGTTAGCTCTCTGGTGGTGTTACTCAAGCGTAATGTTGGTAATTTATGTATCGAAATCAAAAAAAGTTGCTCACCAACATCAAAGCTCATAACAAGTAAATGTTAATCGCCCACGCTGCGCGTGGGCTGCGACGGCAAAACGCATGCGCGTTTTCTCGCGCTAAATTTGGAAGTTAGTTTTAAAGGGATGTTCATGCGTAACTATTTAGTTTTGTTTCTTTGTCTAATTTCAAATTGCGTATTTGCCTCATTCCCACAGGAAGTATCTGATAAGTCTTTAATTGAAAAAACAGATCATATTTTAATCGGTCGTGTCATCGGTGTTGACATGATTGATGGAAGCGGCAAACAGATACATGACTTAAAAGCTAAAACAGGGCCCAAATCACCAAATATTATCAGACTAATTTTTGTTGTTGACGAGGTACTAGAGACTAATTCAAAAAGTGTTCCTACAAAACTATTTGTCCCATTGGACAGTTTTATGCATTTTAGTTTCGGTCAAATTAAACAAGAATACCCAGAAATAACAGAACAAAGGATTTTATTATTATCGGGAAACAAATTTCAGCCGCCAGTTGCAGGTCACTTTCAGCGCAATTTACAAGACAGAGAATACTACTTGGAGTTGTTTAAAACTAACAAGTCATTAAAGCAGGACAAATAACAGTTGGCTTTTTGCTCCTTCATCGCTAATTTTAGTCAACAATTATTTGCCTCTTAATGAGGCGTTAGGTGCTAAAGGGATTTCAATGAAAAAGTCTGACTTTATTAAGAAAAGAAAAGATTTTGAAAGAAGCTTCAAAATAAACGATTGGCTCTACGCTGCTATTTTTATGTTTTTGCTCTTAGCTAATTGGTTCGTAGTCGCCAAATTAAATGTGTTGGAATCTGTTCCAGATTATGTTTCATGGATATATTTAGCTTTGTTTTTTGCTTTTTTGTTTGGGAATATGTTCGTAATAAAAATATTTCAGAATAACCAAATTCGAAAATCAGGGCTTAATTGTCAACACTGCAAGGAGCCGCTAATTGGTCAACAAGCTGATATTGCTGTATCCACAGATAATTGTCCGATGTGTGGTAACCATGCATTTAATTAAAAACGCACCTAATAAACAAGGATAGGTCGCGCGCAGCCGCGACTTAATCCTGTTGTTGGACAAGCCCGGAGTTTGGATGATCAGCTTATATAGTAGATATATCGATGGTCGCGTAGGTGGCTTTTGTGGCGCTGGCCAGTCGTATTAAATTTGGGCCAAGCCAGATCATGATCGCTAGTTTCGCCAACCGCAATCTGTGTCCTGCTTTTACATTTTTACTTCGTCGTGACTCACCCCCAGGTTAAGAGTTTTTCATTACGGGCGAAGCGCATCCTGTGCTCTGGCGCATTCCTTTACTTAGATCGTTCACTTAGTTCGTTCGCTGTAGCTGCGCCGTTTGTTTTGCTATTGAGGCTGCGCTACACCAGATTATTTGCAGGGCTCCCTGACAATGGGAACAACACTTTTTGCTCAGTTGCCGGCAGGGTGGTGGTGATAACCGAACTTTGAGCAGTAATTGAATACGCAATAAGGTTCGTTTGGCATTGCCATGTAAAAAACCATAGTCGCGGCTTCGCCGAAATCCTTTGGGTAAAACATGCTGCAGCACCCGCCATAAAAAATCGACAGCAGGCTCGGTGATGCATTGATATTGCTTCGTGGTACTGTTTTTGAACCTGAACGTCACCATGCCTTGTTGATAAGACAAGATGTTGTTTTCGCTAATCACCCCGCGGTACAAATAGCGTGCAAGATAGGTTAAGGCGCTGTGGCCACTGCCGACATGTTCACAATCGGCATTCCATTTTTTAGGGCATTGGTCGGGTAAGCGATAACCGGCCTGCGTTAGCGCATGGATACACTTGGCACGAAACACCTTGGCCAGGTTATCGGCTTTGAACAGGTATTTACCGGGCTTCTGCCGCCATATTTGATGGCGCGGGTTTAAACAGCCTGCAGGCACAATCAGATGCAGATGCGGATGATAATCCAGATTACGGGCATGGGTGTGCAGCACAGCGGTGAAGCCAGCATTGCCTTGTAGCTTTTTGTCGCGCATAAAAAAGGCTTGCAAGGTGGCCACAGCGCAATCAAACAGCGCTTTGTAAGCCCTGCGTTGGTGATGCCAGATAAAGGGCCGCAGTTGCCGTGGCACCGTAAAGGTCACCAGATAATAGTGAACCGGCAACAGTTTTTGTTGTTGGCGGGCTAGCCAGTCACTGTTGGCGTTGTGCTGGCAAGCCGGACAAAAACGGTCGCCACAAGAGCAATACTGCACGGTATCCCGCTGGCAACTCTGACAATGGCTGTGGATCTCACCACATTGTGGGGTATGGCAAGCCAGAATATGCGCAATAGCGCTGTGGTGCACGGCGTGCATCCGGGTGCCATAGTCGCGGAGCAGGTTCGACTGTTGCTCGCGTAAAATGGTGGCTAAGCTACTCATCATCAGCCTCCGATGCCTTGGCGTCAGCCCACTGAATGTGCAGGAGGCTCAGCATGTCATTAATCATCAGTGCACTATTCTGCGTCACTTCCTCAGTCATTCTGGTATAGCGTGCGGTCGTGATAGGGCTGGCATGACCTAAATGCGTTTGAATGGCACGTAAACTAACGCCCCGTTGCAACAAATGGGTGGCGAAGGAATGCCTTAAGGTATGCACATGAACGTTTTTGCTAATACCACATTGTTTTGCGACGATTTTAATGGCTTTCTGTACTCCGCCTTTATCCATCACCATCGGTTTACCGTCACGAAAGTGAGGTGCTTTGCCGCCGGGAAACAGCAGCGTGGGATGACGATGGGTTGTCCAATAACGACGCAGTGCCGCTAAAGTGCTTTGCGGCAAGGGCACAAAACGGTCTTTTTTGCTTTTAGTAAAGCGCAAATGCACCCGCATCAGGTGACTGTCGATATCAGCGATGGTGAGATTAAGCGTTTCACTCAGGCGAAGCCCCAGGCTGTAAGTCACCCAATAATAGGTTTGATACCGTAATTCCCGGGTGGCATTGATAATGGCAGCGACTTCAGAGGGCGAGAGCACATCTTGCAGAGGTTGCACCACCGGTGGCTTCACAATGGGGATCCAATCCCATGGTTTATTCAGCACATGGCGGTAAAAAAATTGAATGGCATTGCGGGCAATTTTAACGGCACTCCAGGATTTGGTTGCAACCAATTTCAGGAAATAGCCTTTAAGTTCAGCGGCGGTGAGTGCATCGGGGCAGGTATCAAAAAACTGAGCAACTTGCCGCAAATAACGGTGGCAGTCAAGCTAGTTGTCGCCTGAGTGTGTTTTATTAAGCCACTTTTAGCAGCTTTTCTTTTTTCAGTTCTACATGACCTATTTCTTCGTTTTTTTCCGGATTCAGATGGACAATAGC